>ENA-ORSA01000786-ORSA01000786.1-human-gut-metagenome-genome-assembly--contig:-NODE-786-length-31747-cov-6.115266_pt1 | contig 31747 bp, 34 predicted proteins | sample MGYA00242179_ERZ509142 | MGnify/ENA primary metagenome ERZ509142 (study PRJEB26280, sample SAMEA2338659) | human gut metagenome | biome: human gut; feature: human-associated habitat; material: faeces... | reverse complement strand
ACGATTACAACGAACAGAATATTATCAATAATATCATTACCAACCGTAAGCATGGCAAGACCCATCACATCATCATCAATGCCGAGGGAATCGGACATTCCACTTCCATGGCACGCCGTATCGAGGCAGCTACCGGTATTGAGACCCGTGCTACGATCTTAGGTTACATGCAGCGTGGAGGAAGCCCTACTGCGAAGGATCGTTACTATGCATCTATCATGGGTGCTTACGCAGTAGACATCATGCTGGAAGGCAAGACCAATCGTGTCGTTGGTTACCAGCACGGTGAATTCATCGATTTCGATATTGAGGATGCACTGCAGATGGAGAAGGGTATCAACGATTATCAGTTCGAGGTATCTCATTTACTTTCCATCTAATTTAACAGTTCAGACATCATGAATAGAAAATATGCGTGGGTGCTTGCACACTACGCATATTTTTCTACTCATGATGAGCGGAGCGCACTCTTATGAAATAAAAGATGAGCCGCTGGCGGCGTTGACTGCGAAGCAGGCACTTTTATGAATAAGAGTGTCTGAACGGATATGAAGACAAAGGCGTTTCCCATTGCGTGGAAGCGCCTTTTTGACTATAATAAACTCATCCATAGAATGCATCACGTCTGCTTGCAGACAGGGGATGCATTCTATGAGAGGAGTAAACAGACATGAGTATGAAGGACGATAGTCCGGAATACGAATGGATGTTGCGATTTTGAGAGTGCGTAGCACGAAAAATCGCATTATTATGCATTATTATGGATATATAGCAGGGAGCAGACAGATATGATCACAAGCAGCAACAATGCAAAAGTAAAACAGGTCGTGCAGTGGCAGACGAAGGCGAAGGAACGGCGTAAGGATCACGTATTCCTGGCGGAGGGCGTCAGGATGTGTGAGGAAGCGCCGGTAAAAAGCGTAAGAGAGGTCTATCTCACAGAAGAACTGGAGCAGAAGCTCCGCCGGAACGCACAGAACGGCGATACTGCATTCTGGGACAAGCTTCAGCAGACCGGCTATGAGACCGTATCCCCGGAGGTATTTGCAAAAATGGCAGATACCCAGACTCCCCAGGGGATCCTCACCGTGTTGGAGCAGCCTTCCTATGATCTGACACAGCTTTTGGAACATCCGGAGCCTTTATTTTTGATCCTGGAGAATTTACAGGATCCCGGGAACCTGGGAACCATGATACGTACCGGGGAAGGAGCAGGAATAACAGGCGTTATTATGAACCAACAGACTGTGGATATCTTCAATCCCAAGACCATCCGTGCCACCATGGGATCCATATTCCGGGTACCGTTTGTCTATGTGCCGGAGCTATCCCCGGTGCTGACGCAGATGCATGAAAAAGGAATCCATACCTACGCGGCACACCTGAAGGGACAGAAATATTACGATAGCTTTTCCTTCCGGGAGCCCACCGCATTTCTCATCGGCAATGAAGGAAACGGACTGACCAAAGAGATCTCCGACCAGGCCGGGCAATACCTCAAAATCCCCATGGAGGGTAAGGTGGAATCCCTGAATGCCTCGATCGCAGCGGCTCTTTTGATGTATGAGGCGCACAGACAGCGAAACCTGTAGGCATAGTAGCGGTTCGGGGCTATATGATATTTAGGTAGAAAACAGAGCAGGAGGACAGATATTATGAAGATTGGATTTATCGGATTGGGAAATATGGCAACGGCAATGATCGGTGGCATGCTGCAGAAGGGCATTGCAAAGCCGGAGGACATCATCGGTTCCTCTAAGACAGAAACAACTGCAGAAAAAGTTAAAACAAAATTTAATATTAACACAACAACAGACAATGCTGCCGTGGCTGAGCAGGCAGATATCCTGTTCTTAGCCGTAAAGCCTATCTTTTTCCCGGAAGTGATCGCCGAGATCAAGGATGCAGTGAAGACGGATACCCTGATCGTCAGCATCGCAGCAGGCAGGAATCTACAGTATCTGAAGGATGCATTTGACAGACCGGAGCTTAAGCTGATCCGCTGCATGCCCAATACGCCGGCCCTGGTACTGGAGGGCTGTACCGGTGTATGCATCGGAGAAAATGTCACGGAGGATGAGACAGAGCAGGTGCTTTCCCTGCTCCGTTCCTTCGGCATCGCAAGTGTCGTACCGGAGCGTCTGATGGATGTGGTCGTGGGAGTCAGCGGAAGCTCTCCCGCATATGTATTTATGTTTATTGAGGCCATGGCGGATGAAGCTGTAGCAGCCGGAATGCCCAGAAAACAGGCCTATGAATTCGCAGCACAGTCCGTACTCGGCAGTGCCAAAATGGTGCTGGAGACCGGAAAACATCCCGGTGAATTAAAGGATATGGTATGTTCTCCCGGAGGTACCACCATCCAGGCAGTTAAAGTACTGGAAGAGAAGGGCATGCGTGCCGCTGTGATGGATGCCATGGACGCCTGCATCGAGAAGTCAAAATGTATGTAGTGACAGCTCGACCATGAACAGAGTCGAGAGCAAAAATCATGTTAACATGATTTTGTGAACGAATATGTTCATGAGTTGAGCGCCGGTTCATGAGCAAAGGTAGTCACGCAGTGACGAAAAGCGTGATAACGCGACTTTGCGAATGGCGCAAGCCGAGCTGTCATGGCTAAATAGCGCCCCAAATCCCGAAACTTGACAAAAATTTTGTCATCTGCTATGATATTCCGCGTAACAAATTTAACATTTTTGTAACAAACTGGTGAAAATATTAAGAAATACATCATATACTATTCACTGGGAGATCCGCAGGTATACCACCCCGTCCGGGGAATTTTCCTGTGGGAAAGGCGTGTATCAAGATGACAAAAAGCAGAAGAATGCTGGTTGTATGTGCAGGACTGCTCTGTTCTATCTTCCTGAGCATGCAAATGAGCATGACCGCACAGGCAAGCAATACTAAAAACTATGTCAATGATCTGAACGGTGGTGTCGCATCGATCTTAGACCCCGGTTCCAAAAACAGTACTGAGGTCATCAATGCAACGGTGCAGGAATTGAATCTGACATTCCCCTCTGAGGAAGAGATCAGTTCCGGGCTGGTCATGGCAAACGTAAGAGATGCCGTGAATGTACGAAGCGATGCCAGTGAGGATGCTTCCAAGGTCGGCAAGCTGTACAAAGACTGTGGAGGTACGATTTTAGAGCGCAGGGACGGTTGGACCAAGATCCAGTCCGGTACGCTGATCGGCTGGGCCAAAGACGAATATCTCCTGTTCGGGGATGATGCGAAGGCACTGGCCAATGATGTGGGCAGAATGATCGCACAGATCAACACGGAGACTCTTCGTGTGAGAACCGAGGCGGATCAGGAGGCCGGAGTTCTGGGACTTCTTCCCAAGGGCGATATAGTGGATGTAGTAGATAACAGTAATCCCGAATGGGTCTGCATCGACTACGAAGGAGCAGACGGATATGTGTCTGCGGAGTATGTAACAGTAGATTTCCAGATCGACTCCGGTGAGACTTTAGAGGAGATCAAAGCAAGAGAAGCCGCAGAGCGTGAAGCAAAACGTCATGTGAACTACGGCGAATACACCACCGATGCGGATACCACGCAGCTGTTGGCAGCATTGATCCAGTGCGAGGCAGGATGCGAGAGCTACGAAGGACAGCTGGCAGTAGGTGCTGTTGTTATGAACCGTGTACGAAGCGGCGCTTACCCGAGTAGCATTCATGGTGTGATCTATGCGTCCGGACAGTTCACTCCGGCATTGAACGGTAAGGTAAATACCGTATACGAATCCGGCAAGATCAACGCAAGCTGTATCAAGGCAGCGGAAGAAGCCATCTCCGGCGTATCCAATGTGGGAGATCTGACACACTTCAGACGTAACAACGGCCGTGACGGAATCGTGATCGGTAATCATGTATTCTATTAAAATCACAAAATTAGAATCACAAAATTACAAAAGAGGCGGTGTCCCAAAGGGGATGCCGTCTTTTTGACTACAAAGACATCTACAGACAGCACAATAACCATAAGTATCGTGCGAAGGTTGCAGTTGCCATACACATACATTTGTAGTACACTGGATACAACTACAAAACCAAAGGAGTGATTATATGAGCGAAATGGTAACCTTGTGGCTTGTGGTATTGATCGTATCGATCGGTGTGGAGGTCGCCACTCTGGGACTGACGAGCATCTGGTTCGCCGGAGGCGCCGTTGTGGCAGTGATTGCCGCCGCATTGCAGGCACCGATCTGGTTGCAGATCCTGTTATTTTTTGCAGTATCTCTGCTGCTGTTATTTTTCACCAGACCCATCGCAGTCAGATATTTTAACAGAGACCGCGTAAGGACGAATGTGGAAAGCATGATCGGCAGACAGGCGATCGTGACCAGTGAGATCGACAATCTGCAGGGCATCGGCCAGGTGACGGTAGGTGGACAGGAATGGAGTGCCAGAACGGAAGAAGACGGACTGAATTTACAGCCCGGGACCGTGGTGGACATTGTGGCAGTCAACGGGGTCAAGCTGATCGTTAAAGTGGATCCCCAGATGGCAAAAGTGACGGAAAACTTATCAGAGCCGCAGTCGTAAGAATCGTGTAGAACCAATACATGAGGGAAAAGTGCGTACAAGGGGTACGCAGCGTACACAAACGTACGCAGAAGGAGGAAAAATGTTAGCATTGATCATTATTGCCGTTTTAGTATTATGTATCTTCGTATCCTGTATTAAGGTAGTTCCCCAGGCAAAGGCTTACGTCATCGAGCGTCTGGGTGCTTATCAGGCAACCTGGAATGTAGGACTTCACTTAAAGATCCCGTTTATCGACAAGGTTGCCAGAAAAGTTAACTTAAAGGAGCAGGTAGCGGATTTTCCGCCCCAGCCCGTAATTACCAAAGATAACGTAACCATGCGGATCGATACTGTAGTATTCTATCAGATCACCGATCCCAAGCTGTTCACCTACGGCGTAGAGAACCCTATGATGGCGATCGAGAATCTGACTGCCACCACCCTGCGTAATATCATCGGTGACCTGGAGCTGGATCAGACCCTGACCTCCCGTGAGACTATTAATACCAAGATGCGTGCAGCACTGGATATTGCTACCGATCCCTGGGGTATCAAGGTGAACCGTGTAGAGCTGAAGAACATTATCCCTCCCGCAGAGATCCAGAACGCCATGGAGAAGCAGATGAAGGCAGAGCGTGAGAGACGTGAAGCCGTAACCCGTGCCGAAGGTGAGAAAAAGGCTAAGATCCTGGAGGCAGAAGGTGCCAAGGAATCCGCCATCCTTCGCGCAGAGGCAGATAAGCAGGCAGCAATCCTCCGTGCAGAGGCAGAGAAGGAGAAGATGATCCGCGAGGCAGAAGGTGAAGCCGAAGCCATCCTCAAGGTGCAGCAGGCGAATGCCGACGGTATCAAGATGCTGAAGGAAGCGGGTGCAGATGCCGCAGTCCTGAAGTTAAAGAGCCTGGAAGCATTCGAGAAAGTAGCGGACGGTCAGGCCACCACCATCCTGCTCCCCGCAGAGCTGCAGGGCATTGCCAGCATAGCAGAGACCTTCAAGGCAGCAGCCGGCAAAAAAGCAGAATAAAAGTCATAACGAATAGAATCAGACAGATCAAAGAGGATCTCTTCCGGAATGCCGGTAGGGATCCTTTTTTGCTCCAAGGATCAGAAAACGTGGCATAAAGTGCATGCTGCGAGGGGTTGAAAAACGCCGGATAATGAAGTATATTGATTACGTATAGCTAAAAATAATACAGAGGCCGAAGCCTCGGAAAAGAGGAGTATTATGGATTTAAAGGGACGCGATTTTTTGAAATTATTGGATTTCACACCGGAAGAGATCGAATATCTGCTGGACCTGGCGGCAGACCTGAAAGATAAAAAGAAAAAAGGAATCCCCGTAGATACCCTCCGAGGCAAGAATGTGGCTCTGATCTTCGAGAAGACCAGTACCCGTACCAGATGTGCTTTTGAAGTGGCAGCGCATGACCTGGGAATGGGTACCACTTATCTGGATCCTACCGGATCCCAGATTGGTAAAAAAGAAAGCATCGCCGATACCGCCAGAGTACTGGCAGGCATGTTCGAGGGTATCGAATACCGTGGCTTTGGACAGGATATCGTAGAGGAACTGGCGAAATATTCCAAGGTTCCCGTATGGAACGGACTGACCAATGAATTCCATCCCACCCAGATGCTGGCAGATCTTCTGACTATCCGTGAGCATTTCGGACACCTGAAGGGGATCCGCATGACTTATATGGGAGATGCCCGTTACAACATGGGAAACTCTCTGATGGTAGCCTGTGCGAAGATGGGTATGCACTTTACCGCATGCACTACGGCAAAATATTTCCCGGCAAAAGAGCTGGTGGCAGAGTGTGAAGCAATCGCGGCACAGACCGGCGGCAGCATCACCCTGACCGAAGATGTGAAGGCAGGTACCGAGGATGTGGATGTCATTTATACGGATGTCTGGGTATCCATGGGTGAGCCGGACGAAGTATGGACCGAGCGTATCAAGGAATTGTCCCCTTATCAGGTGAATAAAGCGGTGATGGATAATGCCGGTGAGCAGGCGATCTTTATGCATTGTCTCCCCGCATTTCATGATCTGAAGACCAAGATCGGTGCCCAGATGGGTGAGCGTTTCGGCATCACCGAGATGGAAGTCACCGACGAAGTATTTGAATCCGGACAGTCTCTGGTATTTGAAGAGGCAGAAAATCGTATGCACACGATCAAGGCAGTGATGGCGGCAACTTTATGAGTATGAAAGCAAAGATATTGGAGCTTCTGCGGGAAAAGGGGACTTACGTCTCCGGACAGGAACTCTGTGAGCAGTTCGGAGTATCCCGGACTGCCGTATGGAAAGCAATCGGACAACTGAAGAAAGAAGGCTATGTCATCGAGGCGGTACAGAACAAGGGGTACCACCTGGTGGATCAGGCGGAGGAGGTCTATAACCAGGCCGATATCCAAAGCAGACTGAAGACAAAGTGGGTGGGACATCCCTTACTGTTTTTCGACAGCATTGATTCCACCAATATCCGTGCCAAGCTGGAAGCGGAACAGGGAGCAGAGAGCGGATTGTTGGTCGTAGCGGATCAGCAGACTGCCGGACGGGGCCGCAGAGGCCGCGGCTGGGAGAGCCCTTCGGGAAGCAATATTTACTATACGTTAATGCTCAAACCGGATTTCAATGCGGACTGCGCACCGATGTTAACGTTAGTCATGGCACTGGCGGTGGCTAAGGGTATTCGGCAGACTCTCGGGCGCGGCAGTGAAGAAGGTGCGGCAAAGGTAGGCATCAAGTGGCCCAATGATATTGTGGTGGATGGAAAAAAAGTCTGTGGTATCCTCACGGAGATGAGCATGGAACAGGCTTATATCCATCACATTGTCATCGGTGTGGGCATCAATGTGCGCAGACAGGAATTCCCGGAGGAGATCCGGGACCGGGCAGCAGCCATCGAGGAACAGTGCGGATTCCGGATCTCCCGCAGCCAGCTGATCGCGGACATCATAGAAGCTTTTGAGGAGGATTATGAGATCTTCTTACAGACCCATGATCTGAAAGGGCTCAGAGACTCCTATGAGAAGCTCCTGGTGAACCGGGACAGAGAAGTCTGCGTGCTGGATCCCAAGGGAGAATTCCGCGGTACCGCCCGGGGAATCAACGACCAGGGCGAGCTTCTCGTAGAAAGACAGGACGGCAGCATAGAGGAAGTCTATGCCGGTGAGGTGTCTGTGCGTGGGGTATACGGCTACGTGTAGCATCTGAGGCAGCGGAGCGTGATGCATCATGAACCAGAAGCAGATTTAGAATAAAAATAACAGGATAGAAAATTATGGACGAGAACAAAATTGTACTCTGCGGCGCCAATGCCTATGAGAAAAAATATTACTTTAACGAAGAACAATTCAAAATGATTCCCGAATCCATCAAGGAAGAACTGCACATCATCTGCGTGCTGTTCACTGAGGAAGTGGGAGGCGTGTTTACCATCGCCTTTGAAGAGGACGGCAACGTGGTCATGGAGACTAACGCGGATGACGATGACATCTATTACGATGAGGTCTCATCCGGACTGCTGATCGCTGAGATCCGTCGGAGCAGACAGGAGCTTTTTGAATCCTTAAGTCTGTACTACCGTGTATTTATCAAAAAAGAAGATGTTTCGGAACTGTTGGATGAGGAGGACGGCGAATGATATTTGTCATAGACGTAGGTAATACCAATATGACCATGGGTGTCTTTTGTGGGGAAAAACTGGCAGCTACTTTCCGGATCATGACAAAGACTCCCAGAACTTCCGATGAATACGGGATCATGATCACACAGCTGTTGAAAAGTAACGGAATTAAGACCTCGGATATCGAAGGAGCCATCATCGCCAGCGTCGTGCCGGATGTGATGCATTCCCTGACCAGTTCTATCATCCGCTATCTGCATACGAAGCCTATCATCGTAGGCCCCGGAGTCAAAAGCGGTATTAAGGTTGCTACAGAGGATCCCAGAGGTATCGGTGCGGACCGTATCGTCGATGCGGTGGCAGCCTATGTGAAATACGGCGGACCGGTGCTGGTACTGGATTTCGGTACTGCCACCACGTATGACCTGATCACGGAGGACGGAAGATTTACCGCAGGTATCACTGCTCCCGGCATCCGCATCAGTTCCGAGGCCTTATGGAAAGAGACGGCGAAGCTGCCGAATATCGAGATCCGCAAGCCGAAGACTATTCTGGCACAGGAGACCATTACCAGTATGCAGGCCGGTCTGATGTATGGTCAGATCGGACAGACGGAATACATCATCCGCAAGGTAAAAGAAGAGAGCGGTCTTGCCAATCTGAAGGTGGTAGCCACCGGGGGATTGGGACGTGCCATCGCAGACGAGACCGACAGCATTGATATTTATGACAGCTCTCTGACGCTGGATGGACTGCGGATCATCTACGACAAGAACCGAAAGTAGTATCCGGGAAATAAATTAGGATACCGGACCACGGAGAGATTATGAAGAAATTACAGATTGGCAATGTGACCCTGGATAATCCCATCATCCTGGCACCTATGGCAGGGCGTATCCGACCTGCCATTTCGTCTGCTCTGCCGAGAAATGGGAGCAGCACTGGTGTGCATGGAGATGGTGAGTGCCAAGGCAATCTATTATAACAATAAAAATACTGACAGCCTTATGGAGATCCATCCCGACGAGGTGCCTGCTTCCTTGCAGCTGTTCGGTTCTGATCCGCAGATTCTTGCGGAGATGGCAAAACGCATCGAGGAGCGTCCTTTTTCCATTCTGGACCTGAACATGGGATGCCCGGTACCAAAGGTAGTGAATAACGGTGAGGGCTCCGCACTGATGAAGGATCCGAAGCTGGTGGAGCAGATCCTGACGGCGTTAGTCAGAGCCATCGACAAGCCGGTGACCGTGAAGATTCGTAAGGGGTTTGACGATGACCATGTCAATGCCGTGGAGATCGCGAAGATCGCGGAAGCCTGCGGTGTGGCAGCGGTAGCGGTGCATGGACGGACCAGAGCCCAGTATTACAGCGGACAGGCAGACTGGGACATCATCGCACAGGTGAAGGATGCGGTGAAGATCCCCGTCATCGGTAACGGCGATGTGGACAGCCCCGAGAAAGCGAAAACCATTATGGAGCAGACCGGCTGTGACGGCGTCATGATCGGCCGGGCGGCGGAGGGCAATCCCTGGATCTTCCGGGAAGTGGTATCCTACCTTACAGACGGCACGATCCCCGCGAGACCCACGAACAGGGAGAAGAGGGAACTGATCCTGCGCCATGCGGCATTGCAGCTGGAATACAAGGGCGAATATACCGGCGTCCGGGAGATGCGCAAGCATCTGTCCTGGTATACCGTAGGAATGCCCCATTCCGCCCATTTCCGCCAGGCCATCAACACCATGGAGAAAATGGACGAGCTCATCCGGGGCGTGCATGACATATTCCCGGATGAAGAGTAGTGCCGGGAGCCCGGTGTACAGCAGTGTCTGCGGAAGGCTGTATAGAATATGGCTTTGTATGATGCAGCACTGTGCATATAATCGGGCCGGTTGCATACACTGTAGCATGGACACTATTTTGTATCTCTATCCGGTGAGACAAACCGTGGAACAGAGGGCACAGGCAGCGGTATGTAAGTCACAGCCTGTGCAGAAGGGAAACGCTCCCCGGGGAAAACTTTTTAAAATATTCCATGCACTGTGGAAAACTGCAAAAACGCAGAAAACTACGGAGGCGGTGACTGTTCGCCGGACGGAATATCTATTCCGGGATTACCGTCTGGTCAGGGCGGCAGTGACGGGAGCGGATGGCACGGAACAGAAACAGACGGAGCAAATTCTCCGGGAACAATTGCGGGAACTGACAGAGGATCCGGACCACACATACATTGTGTGCCGAGAACCCCTGTCTTTTTATTACGGAAGGGAATTCCGGGAATACCGGCAGCAGAACTGGGTGGAACATCTGCTGCGGTACGGAGAGGATGCGGTGGGACATCCGCTGTGGCCGGATGTGATCGTGCTGGGGAAGAATCCCTTTCTGCCCTACATGCTGCTGCGGTATGTGGCGGCACTGCGCAGCGTGAAATGGTACCTCACGGACAGAGAATATCGGGAGGAGGAAGACGAACTGACCTGGGAACTGGAAGACGAATACGGGCTGATCCCGGAGATCCGTCTGTTACCGGAAGCAGCAGATTACGACAGGGTGCGGCTGGAGGCGGCGGCGCCCTGCGTGGTGCTGGATTTTTGCGACAGCGATAAAGTCTACGGCGGCGGGCTGGCAGCGGGCAGCATCTGGCTGGATTTTCCGGCATCGGAGGAAAAGGAACGCCGTGTCACGTCCGGATGTCCGCAGATCCGTTATTTTTCCATGAAAAAAGAGTGGAAAGACCCGCGAAAAGCCTTGGAATACCTTGACACCATCAGTAAAAATGGGTATAATAACTCGGTTGATTAGGCAGTTATGTTGCCGGGAGTGTCGGTAGCGCAAAATATAGAAAACAGGAAGGTGCGGTATCATGCAGGAAAAGAAAAACATTTTGACCTACGAAGGCCTCAGAAAATATGAGGATGAGTTACATGATCTGAAAGTGGTAAAACGTCAGGAAGTGGCTCAGAAGATTAAGGAAGCAAGAGAGCAGGGAGACCTGTCCGAGAACGCTGAGTACGATGCAGCGAAGGATGAGCAGAGAGACATCGAAGCCCGTATCGAAGAGCTGGAGAAGATCCTGAAGAACGCAGAAGTCGTAGTCGAGGATGAAGTAGATCTGGATAAGATCAACATCGGCTGCCAGGTCAAGATTCTGGATATCGAATACAGCGAAGAGCTGGATTACAAGATCGTAGGTTCCACCGAGGCGAACAGTTTAAAGGGCAAGATCTCCAACGAGAGCCCCGTAGGTAAGGCACTGATCGGCCATAAGGTCGGTGATACCGTAGAAGTAGAGACACCCGCAGGTGTATTCGCATATAAGATTCTGGAGATCCAGAGAAGTAACGTTGAGTAAGTAAGACAGAGTAAGGAGTGGAAAAAAGTGGCAGATACACAGAACACAAATGTACAAGAGCAGGATATTCACCAGCTGCTTAAGGTAAAGCGCGAGAAGCTGGCTAACCTGCAGCAGGCAGGCAAGGATCCTTTTCAGATCACCAAATATGATGTGACCCATCACAGCACCGATATCAAGAACAATTTCGAAGAACTGGAAGGCAAGACCGTCCGTATCGCCGGACGTGTAATGTCCAAACGTGTCATGGGTAAGGCATCCTTCTGTAATGTACAGGATCTGCCCGGCAACATCCAGGTATATGTGGCAAGAGACAGCATCGGAGAAGAGTCCTATGCGGATTTCAAAAAGTATGATGTGGGCGATATCGTAGGTATCGAGGGCGAAGTCTTCAAGACCAAGACCGGCGAGATCTCCGTACATGCGTCCCAGGTAATACTGCTGTCCAAGAGCTTACAGATTCTGCCTGAGAAGTTCCATGGCCTGACCAATACCGATATCCGTTATCGTCAGCGTTATACCGATCTGATCATGAATCAGGATGTTAAGGATACTTTCGTAAAGCGTTCTAAGATCATCAGCGCCATCCGCCGTTATCTGGACGGACAGGGCTTCTTGGAAGTAGAGACCCCCATGCTGGTATCCAATGCCGGCGGTGCGGCAGCAAGACCTTTCGAGACCCATTACAATGCACTGGATGAGGACGTGAAGCTGCGTATCTCCCTGGAGCTGTACCTGAAGAGACTGATCGTCGGTGGCATGGAGCGTGTCTTCGAGATCGGCCGTGTATTCCGTAACGAAGGTCTGGACACCAGACACAATCCGGAATTCACACTGATGGAGCTGTACCAGGCATACACTGACTATTACGGAATGATGGATCTGACTGAGAACATGTTCCGCTATGTGGCACAGGAAGTATGCGGTACTACCGTGATCCCTTACGCAGAAGAGACCATCGACCTGGGCAAGCCTTTCGAGAGACTGACCATGGTAGATGCTGTCAAGAAATACGCAGGCGTTGACTTCGACCAGATTCCCGATACCGCTGCTGCGAAGAAGCTGGCAGACGAGAAGGGTGTACACTACGAAGAGCGTCATGCCAAGGGCGATATCCTGAACCTGTTCTTCGAGGAGTTCGTAGAAGAGCATCTGATCCAGCCCGTATTCATCATGGATCATCCGGTAGAGATCTCTCCTCTGACCAAGAGAAAGCCGGACAAGCCTGATTATGTAGAGCGTTTCGAGCTGTTCATCTACGGACGTGAAATGTGTAATGCTTATTCCGAGTTAAATGACCCTATCGACCAGAGAGAGCGTTTCAAGGCGCAGGAAGCTGCACTGGCAGCAGGCGATGAGGAAGCCAATACGACCGATGAAGATTTCATGAACGCACTGGAGATCGGTATGCCTCCTACCGGCGGTATCGGTTACGGTATCGACCGTCTGGTAATGCTGCTGACCAACTCTCCTGCGATCCGTGATGTTCTGCTCTTCCCGACAATGAAGTCACAGGGTGCTGCAAAGAACGAAGCAAACAATGCGGCACAGGCAGCACCGGCTGTAAAAGCAGAGGAAAAACCTGCTGAGAAGATTGATTTTTCCAATGTAAAAATCGAACCGCTTTTTGAAGAAAACGTTGACTTTGACACTTTCAGCAAGTCAGATTTTCGAGCCGTAAAGATTGAAGCGTGTGAGGCAGTTCCGAAGAGTAAGAAGCTTTTAAAGTTCACTCTGAATGACGGAACAGACCGTAAACGCACGATTTTAAGCGGTATTCACGAGTATTATGAACCGGAAGAACTGGTAGGAAAAACAGCGATTGCAATCGTAAACCTTCCGCCGAGAAAGATGATGGGCATTGATTCCGAAGGTATGCTGATTTCAGCAGTACACGAGGAAGACGGAAGAGAGGGATTACATTTACTGATGGTAGATGAACATATTCCGGCTGGTGCAAAGCTGTATTAAAAATCCGATAAAGGATTAAAAAATGTAGGCTTTTTGATGTAGAGTACGACAAAGGTACGACAAATAAAACCTCCTTAACGGGCTATAATAAATGATTTTAAATAGTCCATGCAAAATGAAATCAATATTTTTACATTATGAGGACACTTTTCTAAGAGAAATTTTAGAAGAGTGTCTTTTTTGTTACGGTCATGTACAAAAAAACAGGAGGAAATCAAAATGGCAAATAACACAGCGTTAAGAGCAGGTAAAGATACTACTCGCACAATTACTTTCAAAAATAAGGAGCACGAAAAATTTTATTACACCTATCTGCCAAAGTGCAGATATCAGGATGTATACCACAAGGCATTGGTGTATTGTCTCGGAATTGACCGGGATACAAGAGAAAACGCAGAACAGATATACGATTTTAAGACAGGATACGTGAAAACGGAATGCCTGCATGAAGGCTGGCAGACAAGCGGCAGCGTAAGGATTGTACGGCTGGCATTTAACCTGTATTGTGATGGTACTCCTAGTGTTTATGATTATGAGGGAGACAGTGAGCGTCAGGTGAATGAATGCAGAGAATATTCGGTCAGTGATTTATTTTGCTGTGGATATGCAAGGTACTTTTGGGAGGCAGTCAAAATCCGTTATCCGGAGTATTGTTTTTATTGGGATTGGGAGGATTCATATGCTGAAGGTTAGATTACAGGGAACAGTTAAGGATATACAGTGGTTTGGGAAACTTCTGCAACAGCACCCGAAAATCCGGGTGCTTGGAGTATCGAAACCGTTTGCAAATAAAGGAACAAACAAATATTTTCGTGTATACGCAGAAATAGAGAAAAGAGAAAATACCATGCAGTAAAGCATGACAGGAGAAAGGCAGGAAGAAAGTATGTGTAGAGTAATCGCAGTCGCAAACCAAAAAGGTGGTGTCGGAAAGACAACTACCTGTGTGAATTTAGGAATCGGTCTTGCAAGGGAAGGGAAAAAAGTGCTTCTGATTGAGGCAGATGCACAGGGAAGCATGGCGGTCAGTCTTGGGATTCAGGAACCGGACGAGCTGGATGAGACACTGGTCAATATTATGGAAAAACTTATCAATGACAAGGAACCGGAGCCGGGAGAAGGAATTATCCATCATGAGGAAGGGGTGGATTTTATCCCTGCCAATATTGAACTTGCAGGATTGGAGACTTCCCTTGTGAATGTCATGAGCCGGGAAATGGTATTGCGGCAGTATATATGTGGGATAAAAAAACAGTATGATTATATCCTGATTGACTGTATGCCTTCGCTGGGTATGATTACCATTAACGCTTTGGTAGCGGCTGACAGAGTATTAATTCCAGTAGAAGCGGCTTACCTTCCGGTTAAAGGGTTACAGCAGCTTATTAAGACAATAGGGCGGGTACACAGAAAACTGAATCCGGAACTTTCTATCATGGGGATTTTGTTCACAAAAGTAGACCGCAGGACAAATTTTGCAAAGGATATTGCAGCTCAGATTCGAGAGGTGTACGGAAACAAAATACATATTTTTGCAAATTGCATACCGATGTCTGTGAGGGCGGCTGAAACTACCGCAGAGGGAAAAAGCATCTATCTCCATGACCCGAAAGGAATTGTGGCAGAGGGCTATCACTATCTGACAGGGGAGGTGTTGGATGATGAAGAGTAAGAGCGCAGAAAAGATAAAGCTGACTTCTTATGATGATTTATTTGGCAGTAGTGAAGTAACGGCAGGAGAGAAGGTTGTATCCGTTCCGATTCGTCTTTTTCACACCTTCAAAGACCATCCATTCCGGGTATTGGATGATGAAAAAATGCAGGAGACTGTGGAGAGTGTAAAAAGATATGGAATATTGATGCCGGGAATTGTACGTCCGTATGGTGATGGTGAGTATGAGATGGTGGCAGGGCACCGCAGATGGCGGGCGTGTGAACTGGCAGGAATGGAAGAGATGCCAGTGATTATCCGGGAAATGGATGATGATACCGCTACGGTGATAATGGTAGATACGAACATCCAAAGGGAAGATATTCTGCCCAGTGAGAAAGCACATGCCTATAAGATGAAATATGAAGCCATGAAGCATCAGGGAAGCAAGGGAGAGAAGCATACGGCTGATCTGGTAGGAGAAGCTGCTGGCGAAAGCGGAAGGACGGTTCAGCGGTATATCCGTCTATCATTCCTTATTTCCAGATTATTAGACTATGTAGACAATAAAAGACTTTCCATGAAAGCGGGAGAGAAACTTTCTTTTCTGACGGTAGAAGAACAGGAATGGGTGTTAGAGGCAATAGATAATGCAGTTTTGACGGTAACAGATAAACAGGCGGAGTTATTCAAGAATCATAGCAGGGAAAAGACGTTGAATCAGGGAATTATCTATTCTGTTTTATTGCAGAAAAAGGAAGCAGAAATAAAGGTAACTCTTTCGGCAAAGAAGGTACGCTCGTATTTTCCGCCAGCCTATACAAAAGAGCAGGTTGAGGAAGTAATTTATACGCTGTTGGAACAGTGGAGAAAGAAGAAAGGGAAGGAGGAACAGGAAGATGCAGGAGATACAGTTTGATTATTTTCGTGGAATGGAAGCGGAACAGTATACCTTTTACCGGATTCCGAAAATTTTATTTACCGCAGAATGCTTCAAAACTATTTCCTGCGAAGCAAAGGTTTTATACGGTCTGTTGCTGGACCGTATGAGCCTGAGTATTAAAAATCGCTGGTTCGATGAAGAGGACAGGGTATACATTATTTTTACTGTGGAAGAAATTGCGGAGCTTATGAACTGTGGCACACAGAAGGCAGTGCGGTTATTAAAGGAACTGGATAGTGAAAAGGGCATTGGTCTGGTGGAAAAAAGGCGGCTTGGATTGGGGAAACCCAACGTGATTTATGTGAAGAATTTTATGGTCAAACAGCCTGAAAAGGAAGAAAAAGAGCCGGAAAAGCCTGTAAATACACAGAATTGTGAAAATCACAATTCAAGAGTTGTGAAAACCACAATTCAGGAATGTCCAAAATCACAATTCAAGAATGATGAAAATCACAATTCTGGAATAGTGAAAATCACAACTCTTGAATGTCCAAAATCACAATCTAATAATACTGATATTAACAATACTGATTTTAGTGAAAATGAGTATAACGATACTGAGAGTAGTGAAACTGATTTTAACGAGACAGATAATATCTTATCAAATCCTTCTCATCTATCAGTGAGGAAAACAGCAGGAATGATTGATATGGTGGAAGAGATGGAAGCCTATCGGAAAATTATCAGGGAAAATATTTCGTATGAGTGTTTTGAGGACAGCAGGTATCGACAACAGGAGGAAGTGGATGAACTTGTGGAACTGATGGTAGAGGTTATGGTCATGCCGGATAACAGCACTGTTCGTATTGGCGGAGTGGACAAGCCTGTGGTGATTGTGAAGAACCGCTTTATGAAGGTGGAACATGGGCATATTGAATATGTCGTTGGCTGCCTTGAGAAGAATACCAGCAAGGTAGGAAATATCCGGGCGTATCTTCTGACAACACTCTACAATTCAACCATGACCATAGAAAATTATTACAGAGCAGAAGTGAATCACGATATGTATGGAGGAGGATAAAACGGATGAGAAGAAAAGAATTTTTGGAGAATGTGGCAGTTCCGCTTTTAGGGATAGCTGTGGTAATGCTGATTGTTTATCCGTTTTGTGTGGAAAACGGTGTGTGTGATTACCGGAAATTGTGGATAGTTTCAGGGATTCCATTTGGCGTACAAAAAATGTATTTTTGGATGATTCCAAAAGGATTTGATATAGGAGGTACTGTTGGAATGTTTGCTTTTAATCTGCTGGTAGGAGGATTGATAGGCAGCATGGTTTTGACATGGCGTTTGCTTATGGCAGGAAAATATCTGTTAAAGAGCATTGGATATGGTGGTTTGTGGATAGTAAAAAAAGTATTCAGGACATGATTTCAAAGAGTAAAAACAAAGTATGAAAAATAGAATATAGAGTGTGAAGAGCAGCCAATGCGTAAAAAATATTGGCTGCTTTTTTGCCCTTTTTAAGAAAAACCTTGCGACACGGTGTCGCAAAGTAAAGGAGGAAGCGTGTTGGGTAATCGTGCGGAATCGCAGGATTTGATTGACTTAGGAAACCGTATTCGCAAAAGGCGGCAGGAAATTCACTTATCACAGGAAGTATTAGCAGAAAAAGCAGGTATCAGCCCCAACACGATCAGCAGGATTGAGGGAGGACAGACAGCAATGTCTATTGAGATATTCAGGAAGCTGGCGGTGATTCTGAAAACCGATGCAGGAACACTATTGGGGGAATGTAAGGAAGAAGAAAACCATCGTCTGTATGATTTGATTTGTCGTGCGAAAAAACTGAAACGGAAAGAACAGAAAATTTTGGAAAAGACAATGGAAGTGTTGATTGAGGGATTTGGTACGGAATTGTAGAAATTCAACAGATATGGTGGGAATATTTAGAAATATCCCCATATCTGTTGAGGTAATGGAAAGCCAATGTTGTTAAACTTTAAGTCAGGAAAGAGAACAGATGCGGGCAGAAAGGAGGCAGGATATGACAAGGGAAGAGTGCCTTGCATACAGACAAAGATGCCCATATGATGCAATGGGCGATTTCTCTGTTTTTTCGGAGAAAAAGGAAGATAGCAGGGATAATGAAGTGGCTGCTTCACAGCCGGAATTATCAGAACAAAATAAAGCATAAGAAATTTATGTGGTAGTAAAAGGAGTTTCAGGCTCCCGTTAAAAAAACGGGTGTGCCGGGAGCTGTCTTTTACTGCTTTTTCGTCTGTGATGTTTTTATTTTCTGCCACCCGGAAGAGGTGGTAGTTATGCTGACATTACAGGAATTAAAACAGATCGTAGATGTCCCATATCCGGGCATGAAAATTCCTACTGCAAAAAAATTAAAAGAATATGGAACGGTCATTGCCAAAAAGAGCATGGGTTGTGAGACAGAAATCTTGGCATTTCAAAATGGCTATGCGTTGTATCAGGTCAGTCGGTTCACTACGGTATTTCCGATTTGTTTTTGTGGGGAATATCAATACAATGCGGAACAGGCGGACTGTATTTCGGAAGAGTTTTTTAATCAAAGGGAGTGGTATATCCGTCTGGTATTGGAAGGAGAAGACCGTTTGAGTCGTAATCAGGAATCGAAAGAACAGGGCTGGACAATCTCATACAGTGATGTTTCGGAAGAATGGGGAATGCTTCAGACAGAAGAAAAGTCTCCATTGGAGATGCTGGTTGGCAGAGAGTCTGTAAATGAAATATTTGAGGTTTTGACGGAACTGCAGAAAAGGGTATTTTACGGATGTTTCTTTCATCAAAAAACACAGAATGAACTGTCAAAAGAATTGGGAATTTCTCCGTCTGCGGTGTCCAGAACCCTGTCAAGGGCGATGAACAGGATGCGGAGATATTATGCAGATGTACGGTCAGGTGGCTGTAATCGAAAAGAGATAAGATAGTGGGAGGAAAGAAGATATGCGTGGAAAGAAGCCGAAAGAACGAAAAAATTATATTTTGCGGACAGAAAACGGAACACTTGTGGAAGTAACCAGGGAGGTTTATCTGGAATGGTATCAGTCCCGGAGAAGGGAAAAATACCAGCAGGAACAGAAACAGAAATACGGTGTTTGCAGTCTTGATGTGGTGCAGGAAGGCAGTTTTGCAAAAACTTCTATATCGCAGGAAGGACAGCCGGAGGAGATGGCAGTACGCAGTGAATGCCTGAAAAAATTGAAGGAGAGTTTAGGACAGTTACCGGAACAGGAGGCATATCTGATTTATCTGTTATTTTTTGAAGAGGTTACAGTGAAAGAAGCGGCACAAATTTGTGGATGTAGCCGTAAAACAATACAGAACAGAAAAAAACGAATTTTGAAAACACTTAAAAATATAATGAAAGAACTTGGAATTGAGGGAGGATGTATTTATTTCAATTAAAATAGTGGAAAATTGTTCTAAAATCATATAAATTTAAAGTTATAGTATCAGTATAAGACAACGTATATGAAATGAAAACAGCTTTGTAAATTGGTGGGAAGAGCTGCCAGTTTACAAAGCTGTTTATGTATCCGAAGTTAGCTTCTATAATTATGATATAGAATACAAGCAGAAGAATAGAAAAATCTTTGGTGAGTAGCAGGTGGTTAAATATTTTTTGGCTTTTTTGGTTTAGGTGTCACCAATTATGTATTATATGTGTGATATATATGAGGAGAAAAAAAGATGAAAAGAAATGCTGATCAGATTTTTAATAAATATTGTAAACTGTTGTATAAAATATCAATTATTATGCTGTGTAGCGAAGAGGATGCTTATGATGCAGTGCAGGAATCATTTTTGAAATATTTAAATACAAAAAAGGACTTTAATGACGAAAGCCATGAAAGAGCATGGCTGACAAGAGTTAATATTAATATTTGTAAAAACATACTCCGTTTCAGAAGGATGCATCCAACGGTAGATTACGAAACTCTTGCACTACATTACCATAAACCTGAAGAAACAGGAATTATGGATACATTGATGACATTAAATGCAAAGGATAAAGAAGTACTAATTCTTTATTATATAGAAGGCTATTCTTGCAAGGAGATTGCTGATATGTTGAAGGTTTCAGAGAGTGCAGTGAAGAAAAAACTAGAACGGGCAAGAAAAAGATTAAAAGAAAAATATGAAAGTGAGGGCAGATAAAATTGGAAAAAAAATTAGAGGATATGTCAAAATTAGCAGATGATATTGTGCTGACAGAGCAGAATGAGAGAAAACTCTTTATAGCATACAAAAAGAGAATTGAATCCCAAAGAAGAAAAAAAGTTCTTATGAGAGGATATTATCGTGTAGCAGTAGTTGCATTAGCTATGATGATAATGTTTTCTGTAAATTATTACCTGCAATCTCCTGATTTAGTAGTTTATGCGGCAACTGGGGATAAAATGGTGCAATTAAGACTAAATGAGAGAGTAAACTTGGAAAAACAAAGAACTCCATTGGGATATGGGTATGTTCTGGAAATGAGTGTGGAAGAAGGAAGCAGATATTATACGATAGAAAATGAACAAAACTTGAATGCTGATAATATTTTCAGAAATGGAAATAAGATTTTTTGGATGCCAGATGGAATGAATAGTATAAATTTCAGAGATCAGGACGGGAATGTTATTAAAATACCAGAAACTGACAGTTCAACACTAAATATTGAAGTATGTAATTATGACGGAAAAATGGTCGAAAGAATTACATTGATATTGGAAAGGAGAGATGGACAGTGTAGTGTTGAAATGTTAAAAAAATAATAAAACGGAGGAAGAATATGAAAACAATCAAAAAAATATGGAGCATATTATTAGTATGTGGACTGATTTTGGTGCCGACGATTAGTGTTTCAGCAGCAGAACAGGAGCCGGAAAAGGTTGAAGTTTCATTTTTTAATGAAAATGGCGAGGAAGTTAGCGTATCAGAGGAAATAGCAGATTCTTTTATGGAACAGTTGGATGTTGATAAAGAGGTAAACATTGTCTCAGATAAAAATTTAAGAGCTTCCTGTACGCATATTCCATGCAATCAGGTTAAGACAACTCTTTATGGTCATGCGAAAGTAAGTCCTACTGAATGCTGGGTCTATACCAAAAGAGTTATTATGTGCAAATGCTGTGGCGCTGCTCTAAAGAGTCTTTCTGATTGGCAGTTTGCATATTCACATGCACCACATTAGGAGAAAGAAATATGAGAAAAATTAAGCGTTTATGTGGTTTATTCATTTGTTGTTGTGTTGTAGTAACCAGTTCTGTGACTGCATTTGCGGCAGAGAAAGTTAAAGAGCCCTTTGCAAATTTAGAAGTTGTGACTGACAAAGAAACCATTAATGAAATTGTTTCAGAGAATCCCAGAATTCAAAAGTATTTAGACCAAAACGAAGTATTTGCCGATCTTGAAATTATCACAGATCAGAATGAGATTGAAAAAATCTGGGAAGAAAATCCAGATGTGAAGACACTGATGAAGTCAAAAGAATATTACTATCTCGCATATGTAAAAGGAAATGGTGTTCGTTTAAGAAACACACCGAGCACTTCCGGAGTAATTAATGGGTTATTGTATGAAACCAGAAAAGATTGGGTTTTGTTAAATGATAATTATTCTTTGAATGAAAACTATATTTGGTGGCAGGTGTCTGACAGCTCAATCGGTTGTCCGGGATGGATTGTGAATGACTATATCTATTTAAGTGCTGCCAAAAGTGCAGGAAGAGCAGTTACGGTACCAGAGATTGACTTTGATACATTAAAATTTGTTCAGTAGGTTATTTTCTTTGAAAAAGATAAATATACGTATGCTTAATGTAAAGAATAACAACTGATAATTCTACGATTGGAGGTAGCGATAATGTTCAGATTTAATAAAAACCATATAAAGATGGATATGAAAAAAATTAGAAAAGTAATGAGCATATTTTTGGCTTGTTGTTTGTTGTTGTCGATAAATTTTGAAACAGTATTTGCTTCCGACATAGAGACAAATACGAATGCTGATATAATGTCTCTCGATGGACCTTCTACGACATTTGATGGACGTCTGTTTTTGGATGAAAACGGTAACTATTCAGGGCAACTTCGTAGTGGCTTTACAACGGTAACATGTGTCCTGAGTGGAAGAACTGGTGGAATTCCTACCTTATATACGATTTATATTCGTTGGCAAGGTTCTAATGCGGTTCAAGCGTTAAGGGCTGATAACCTATATATTGTAGGTGATTCACAATATTATAGTAAAGGTTTTCTTATTGATGGATTATCTGCAACACAAGGATATCGTTCAATAGGTACTTGCGTGATTCCTGACACTGAAGAAAGTGTATATATTTCAACAAATAATCTCCGATGCTATTTTTACAACGAAGATTATTGGATTAAATTTAATGAAATAGGTGGATGGGTTGATGTGTAAAAAAGTTTTAATAAATCCAGAGACAGAATCGTTTATAAATGACTTAAAACGAGAATATAATAACAGCATTGTAAAACCGTATAAGAAAACAAGAGATGTTCTTGAAATTCTTATGAAAAAATTTGTTTTATATCAAAAAGTATCCATACAAAAGATGGACGCTATAACACGTGCCACGTTGGAAACTTTACCAATTAAAAATTTAAATGTGTCAGATATTTATATAGTTAAAGACAATGAAATAAGCCATAGTTTCTATTTGTATTTTCATAGCAGATATGCATTAGAACCTTTTCTTTGTGTTGTGTATGATAATGATACGGATAGACTATATAGTAATTGTGCCATGCTTGAAATGTATATTACGATTCTTCATGGAATAGATGTTGGTGAAATAGAAACTGATTCTATAAAATACCATAATTATCTTAATACGTTATATTCATATAATGAATGTAAAAAAGAGACTGAATACTAAAGAATGTACATTGGTAGACACATTTAAGGAAAGTAGAGGTATATTGGTTGATTCTACATATCTTGATTGGGCTAATTAAAAATTAATGTGAATAATGATTACGGGAGAGAATTGTTTTTTATGCAGTTCTCTCCCGTTTTTTGTATCAAATACGCTAGTGTTGTTTTAACAATTCTCTTTAATAATGCTGGTGTTTGTTGCGATAGAAAACACACTGACAATTCTTTGAAATCCATATAACAAAAAATTTCTATAAACGGTCAATTTTTACCCTCTCCAGCCTGCGATTAGTGAGAGGGTATTTTCTTATTTCAAAAATCCCTTTATATGTACCTTGATAATTTCATAGCCTGCCTGAATAGATACCCGGCATGGAGTGGGCATTCTGCCCACCCTTTCGGAGAAAACGCTGCGGAAAGAAAACCGGAGCAGGGAACGGGTTCAGGATGAGAACAGGAAAAACGCTCAATAAAAAAACAGTCCGGTTACGGGCTGTATAACAGTAGATACCATGCAGGGAAGTTCCGCTTAGGGAAGTTCCCTGTATTCATGTACTGTTATGGGCAGTACAAGTAAAAAAGGAGGTAAAGAGATATGGGAACTTAGGAAAAATTTTTGAAACAGGACAGTATTAGAATGGCAAAAAACAAAGAAAGAGAGGTACTTAGCGAATGAAAGGGAAATCAAAGAGAATCGTATCGGGATTTCTCTCGGCATTGACAATCATTTCTTCTATTATGCAGCCAGTTACCACTTATGCGGCAGAAGCGGAGCCAGCGGCTTACGAAGCAGAATATCCTGACATGGAAAAAGTAAAGGGTGCCCTTGCTGAAGATGAGATTGTAACGGCGGAAGATTATGAAGTAGAAGCAGGAACGGGTTTTGACGTGAAAAGTGATTTCTCAGGAATGAAGATTCATCCGGAAAAAGTAAAGGTCACGTACCACGAGGCAAAGAACCAGAATGGACAGGCATTTGATGGAAATAAAGCAGATACGTATCATGCAGTGTATTTTGTAGAGCCTGTCAGTGGTCATCCGTCTTATCATGTGCAAAGAAATATTGTGGTAAGAGAGCCGTCAGCGGAAATCCATAAAGAGAAAAATGCACAGGATTCTGACGGAAATGATCAGACCGGGGGAGAGGATGCAGAGGAAGGCGAGACGGACTCGCATAAGAAAAAACTTTCGGAAACAGAACTGAATCAGGCATTAGAAGCATTAAAAGGGCAGGACACTTATGATGAGGAAAGTGGCCTGAAACTTTTAGATGTTATGGAACAGTTTAAAAACCATATGATTGCAGGGAATGTGGACCTTTTGGCATTGGAGGAAGGAGAAACGGTTACTTTTACTGCATACAATCCTAAAATGCTGCGTTCATCACAGGTAGAGGTAAGTTCCGGCGGCTGGTATTATTATGCAGACTATGGTCTGGGTTCCTACCTGACTTGTCCGTTTACCGTAAAGTTTGGAAGCGTGACGGCAACCGCATACTGCATCCAGCCGTCAAAGCCGGGACCGGGCAGCGGAGTATATGAAATTACAAAACTGGGAGACGGCAAAGAATTGTCCAAAGTGTGTTATTATGGGACAAATGCAAGCGGAGAGGATTGTTTTTTTGATAAGAAATATCCCGATTTTTCAGCCGGAAAAAGATTTGTCGTGACACATCTTGCGGCATCCTATGCAGAGGGAAGTGAAGATGCTTTTTATGGGGCGAATGATACCGGAATCGCATTGGCAAAAGAATTATATAGTTATGCGGTCAGCCAGCCGGAAATCCCGGATGCGGCTATGGCATTTTCAGATGACAAAGTAACTGCTTATGTAGATGGAAATATCCAGAGAACAAAAGAAGTAACGTTTCAGGCAGACAGCAGACAGTCCATTACCATGAAACTGCCAAAGGGCGTAAAGTTTCATAACGTATCCACAGGAAAAATCAGCAATGCAGGGGCAGATGTTGTAGTAAAAGGAGGTACAACGTTTTTTCTTTCAGCGCCGTTGACCCAGACGGAAGATGTGGGACAAAACTGGTCTGCAAAGATGAAAGGAAGCATAACAAAGGATTATTCTGCTTATAAAATTACCACAGGTTCCGATACGCAAAATCTGGCACTGGTTTTTGGAGAGGGAATAGAGGAAGAAACTACGGCTTCTTTTCAGGTTACATGGCTGGAACTTGCAAAAGTTCAGGTTGTAAAAGTAGATTCTGAAAAAGAGGATGCGAAACTGTCCGGTGCAGTGTTCGGCATTTATAAAGATAAAAACTGTACACAGCTTATCAAGGAGATGCCAAAGACAGATAAGAACGGTACGGCCTCTGTGGAAATTGTGAAAACACAAGATACGGTATATTTAAAAGAGATTACGGCACCAACCGGGTATCGTATCAATACATCCGCATATAATGTGAAACTTGTAGCAAATCAGTCTACTTCTGTAACTGTTCCGGATAAAGAACAGCTTGGAGAGCTCACTGTATATAAAGAGGGACAGGTATTGATGGGTGCAGATTTAAGCGAGAAAGGCATTGTGTTCCGCTATGAGAAACGCCGACAAAAAGGTGCTGTTTATTCTGTATATGCAGGAGAGGATATAATGACCGCTTATGGGGCACAGGTATATAAGAAAGGCGAGCTGGTAAAAGAGCATCTGGTAACGGGAGATAACGGTGCGGCAGTATTAAAAAATCTCCATCTCGGAACTTATATTGTGAAGGAAATGCAGGCACCAGAAAACTTTTATAACGCAAAAGAAGAAAAGACAGTGACGTTATCTTATGCAGGGCAGAATGCAGAAGCGGTATTTTCAGAGACTACTTTTATCAATGACAGACAGAAAGCAAAAGTATCCGTGGTAAAGAAAGATAAGGATACAGAAAAACCTTTGGATGGCGGTATTTTCGGTTTGTATGCCGGAAATGATATTGTAAACGCAGACGGCATTGTGGTTGTGAAGAAAGGTTCTCTGATTGAAAAGGCAGTCACAGGTGAGGATGGGACAGCGATATTTACAGCGGATCTTCCGATTGGAAATTCTTACTATGTAAAAGAAGAACAGGCTCCGTCCGGGTATCAGAGAAATAAAGAAGATATATATTCTTTTAAATTTTCATATACCAATGACAGCGAAGCTGACGTTTCTTTCTCCCATACATTTGTAAATGAACGTGTGACAGCAAAGATTTTCCTGAAGAAAAAAGATGCAGAAACAAACAAAGCAGAACCGCAGGGCGATGCCACATTGGAAAAAGCAGTATATGGTTTGTATGCACGTGAAGATATCGTACATCCGGATGGGGCAACAGGTGTGATTTATAAAGCCGGGGATAAGGTGGCATCACTGACAACCAATGAAAAAGGGGAAGCAGTTGCAGAAAACCTGTATCTCGGTAAATATTTTGTGAAAGAAATTACACCGCCGACAGGTTATCTGACAGATAAAAATGAATATGATCTTGTCTGTGATTATGAAGGGGATTTAGTGGCTGTGGTGGAACGAAGCTGTACATCCTTAGAGCAGGTCAAGAAGCAGCCGTTCCAGATTATTAAGGCTGCAAATAACGGGAATACCGATGCAGCACTTCTTGAAGGCGCAGGATTTACTGCTTATCTGGTATCTTCTTTAACTGTGAAAGAAGATGGAACTTATGACTTTGATTCCGTTACTCCGGTGGTACTTGGAGAAAATGGGGCAACTGAAATCTTTACCGATAAAAAAGGCTATGCAGTATCCATTCCACTTCCATATGGAACTTATGTGGTAAGAGAGACAACGACACCGCATAATTATAAACCAGTGGATGATTTTATTGTAAGAATCACAGAGCATAAGCCGACAGAGCCGCAGGTATGGCGTGTGCTTTTGGATGATGAGTTTTCTGCCAAATTGAAAATCACGAAACAGGACGATGAAACAAAGAAAACAGTGCTGGCTGCTGGAACAGAATTTAAGATTTACGATATGGATAATGAGAAATATGTAGAACAGGTAACGACCTATCCGACTACTATTGTACATAAATCCTATTTTACCGATGCTGATGGATATTTAATCCTTCCGCAGAATTTGAAAATCGGTCATTATCGTATTGAAGAAGTGACAGCGCCCGATGGATATACCATCAACAAGAATTATGCGGAAATTAAAGTAGATAGCGATACTCTGTATCAGATTGAACCGGTTTCAGGAGATGCCATTATCGAAGTGGTTTATGAAAATCATCCGGTAAAAGGGGAACTTACAGTAGTGAAAAAAGGTGAAGTTCTGAAAGACTACGGAAAGGACTTCAAATATGAGATGGAAAACCTTGCCGGAGCAGTCTTTGCAATCTACGCTGCAGAAGATATTTATACTGCAGATTTTCAGAAAGACGATGCCGGAAACCGTATTTTAGAGTATGCCAAAGATACTTTGGTGGCAGAGCTTACAACAGATGAAACAGGAAGTGCCACAATCAAAAATCTTCCACTTGGAAATTACAGGGTTGTAGAAAAAACAGCACCGGATGGTTTTGTACATAAGAAAGCAGAGCAGAATGTGCAGTTTGTCTATGTGGATCAGGATACTCCTGCCGTGGTGGAAAGCGTAGAGTTCATCAATGAGCGTCAGAAAGTGGAAATTTCCGTGGAAAAACAGGATGCGGAAAATGGCAGCACCATCGCCGGAGCAGAGTTTGGTTTATATGCAAAAGAAGACATCAAAGCCGGGGGAAAAGTGATTGTGAAAGCAGATGAGCAGCTTTGTACAGCCGTCACAGGCGAAGATGGAACAGCAATTTTTGAACAGAATTTACCATTTGGAAGCTACTATATCAAAGAATTACAGGCACCGGACGGATTTGTTTCTTCTGATGAGATTATCGAAGTGACTGTTTCTTATCAGGGTCAGGATGTAGAAGTTGTCCGCCTGAAAGAAATCTTTAAGAATCAGCCTACAACGGTTGAGTTTAGAAAATCTGACCTTACCACAGGCGTGGAACTGGATGGTGCAACTCTAACGGTTCTTGATAAAGATGGAAATGAAATTGATAAATGGACTTCCGTAAAAGGGGAACCGCATATCATCAAACGTCTGCATGTCGGGGAAACCTATATCCTGCGTGAAGAATTTGCGCCATATGGCTACTTAAAAGCAGAAGAAGTGGAATTTACAATCACGGATACTGCAGAGATTCAGAAAGTGGAAATGAAGGATGACGTTCCGATTGGACGTATCATCATCAACAAAAAAGGTGAATTCTTAAGTGAAGTGAGCTGGAATGACATGGTTGCAGGAGCAATGGATTCCATCTGGGGTTATGTGACAGGCTCTTTGAAAGACGTTACCTTTGAAATTTATGCCAGAGAAGATATTAAAGCCGCTGACGGAGAAAGTGATGATTATTACAAAAAGGATGAACTGGTAGCAACCATCAAAACCGATGAACTTGGCATTGCAAGAACCGATGACCTGCCGCTTGGAAAATACTATGTGGTAGAAAAAGAAACAGCCGATGGTTTTGTGTTGGACGGAGAGCCGAGAGACATTGATCTGACTTATCGTGATCAGGATACTCCGGTGGTAACTTTCGATTCTGAATGGCAGAACAGCCGTCAGAAAGCAAAAGTGATCGTAACCAAAAAAGAGAAAGATTCTGACCGTGTGCTGGAGGGCGGCGTATTTGCCCTTTGTGCCAAAGAAGATATTAAGAATACTGACGGTGATGTGCTTGTAAAAGCAGATACCATTATGGAGCAGAAAGCGACTGACAAGGATGGAAAAATCTTCTTTACTGCAGATCTTCCGGTAGGTGGCAGCTTCTATGTGAAGGAAGTAAAAGCACCTGCAGGTTTTGTTACGACAGAAGAAGTAAAAGAATTTACTTTCGAGTATGCTGGAGCGGATGTGCCGGAAGTTACTTTTGAGCACACCTTTGAAAATGAGGCAACTATCTTTGAAATCACAAAATCTGACCTTACCACAGGAGAAGAGTTACCGGGTGCAAAACTGGAAGTAACCGATCAGGACGGAACTGTGGTAGATGAGTGGACATCCGGTACGGAGCCGCACATTATCAAAGAACTGGAAGTCGGCAAAGAATATACTCTGACAGAAACACTTCCGGCAGATGGTTATGTGACAGCGGAAAGTATTACGTTCACTGTTGAAAATACTGCAGAAGTTCAGAAAGTGGAAATGAAAGACGATGTGACAAAGGTTGAGATTTCCAAAACGGATATTTCGGGGAAAGAATTGCCGGGGGCAAAAATGACGGTGCTTGATAAAGATGGAAATGCGGTGGAAAGCTGGACTTCTACAGACAAGCCGCATTATATGGAAAAACTTCCGATTGGAGATTATATACTGCGAGAGGAAACAGCACCGGAAGGATATCTGATAGCGGAGGATGTGGAGTTTTCTGTAAAAGATACCGGAGAGATTCAGAAGGTATCCATGAAGGATGAAAAGAAACCTTCGGAAACGCCGCAGACACCGCAGGAACCTTCAAAGCCGACAGACACACCGAAAACAGGTGATGATAGCAATATACGGCTGTGGCTGCTTCTTGCTGGTCTTGCATTGTGCGGAACAGGGGGTTCACTGTTCCTGTTAAAAAAGAAAAAATAAAAAAGAAATATTGGGTGTTTCCGAAGTGCTGGTCATTTTGGAAACACCCTGTTTTTTTGTTGATGGACGAAAGAGGTGTATGGAGATGATTGGAATTATTATCGGCGGAGCTGCAGTGGTCATAGCAGTTAGCCTATATTGCTGTATTCGGGGCAGAGGAGGACAGGAGATTGGAAGAATTGGACAGGAGAGCAAAACAGGATGCAGAAGAAAGCGGATAATCAGAAATATGCAGAGGATAAGCCAAAGGACTGCTCTTACTGTTATTTTTGGAATAGCCGGAAGAATGGATGTTCCAAAGAAGAATGCTATTATCGGCTTTTGCCGGAGGAACCTTTTGAAGAGAAAGAGGAGACTTGGTGCTGTGAGGGATGCCCTTATGGAAGATATTCTCCTTGCATCGGGTACTGCCTGCAGAAGATTCTGCTGGAAATAAAACAGAAGAAAGCAGTCAGGGAGAAGGAAGGTGATTGTCTTGCAGGATGAAGTAAATGAAAAGGTGGTGTCTTTGTGTATACGGGGAGGGAAAATTTCTGCACAGATTTTAAAAGCATCGCTGCAGAAGCTGCTCAGGAAGATGGAACAGTCCCAAAAGCGGCAAAAAATTTCTGGAAAGGGGCAGAAAAAAGAAACCGTATATCATGGGAAACAGAGCATGGAAAAACTGAAAGCACACAATCAGGAGCTTTCTAATATTGAGGTTACAGATGGGAATATCCGGTCTTTTGAAAAATATGCCAGAAAATATGATATAGACTACTGCCTGAAGAAAGACAGGTCGGCAGAACCTCCGAAATATTATGTCTTTTTTAAGGCGAAAGAAGTGGATTCCATAACTGCCGCTTTTAAGGAATATACCGGATGGCAGTTAAAGAAAAGCAAAAAAGTATCTGTCCGGAAGAAACTGTATTTGGCAATGGAACGTGTGGCAAAGCACAGGCAGAGGGAAAAGATGAAACAGAAGAATCGGGGGCAGGAACATTGAGCAGGAAGCATAAAAAGAAGCCGGAGTCAGAAGTTATGACAGTTTTGAAAAAAATAGGACAGGACATTGCCGGACAGATGCCTGCGGTGGATAAGAAACGTCTGCTTATGATGAATATTCCCTATGTAATTGTTTTTTACCTGGCAGATAAGCTGGCATGGCTGTATCGGTTCTGTGTTGGGGAATCCGCAATAGAACGTCTGGGGGTGCTGTTTTTGAATTTCCAGATGGCGTTCTCAAATCCAATTCTCAGTCTCCATATCTTTGATATGGCAGTTGGGATGATTACCACTGTAGTGATTAAGGCAATGGTGTACCTGAAAGGGAAAAATGCAAAGAAATTCCGGCAGGGAGAGGAATACGGTTCTGCCCGATGGGGAAACCAGAAAGACATCGCACCTTTTATTGATCCAGTGTTTGAAAATAATATCCTTTTGACACAGACGGAACGGCTTACCATGAACAGCCGCCCGAAACAGCCTAAATATGCAAGAAACAAAAATGTAATCATTATCGGCGGTTCCGGTTCCGGTAAAACAAGGTTCTATGTAAAGCCGAATTTAATGCAGATGCCATCCAATGTTTCCTATGTTGTAACTGATCCGAAGGGGACGATTCTGGTGGAGTGCGGGAAAATGCTCCGCCGTGGTACACCGAAGATGAAAAACGGCAAGCCAGTCAGGGATAAACAGGGAAAGGTTATTTATGAACCATACCGGATTAAAGTGTTGAATACCATAAATTTCAAAAAAAGTATGCATTATAATCCCTTCCGCTATATCCGCAGTGAAAAAGACATCTTAAAGCTGGTCAATACCATCATTGCCAATACCAAAGGCGAAGGAGAAAAATCTTCCGAAGATTTTTGGGTAAAGGCCGAAAGGCTTCTGTATTGTGCCCTGATTGGGTACATCTATTATGAAGCACCGGAGGACGAACAGAATTTTGCCACACTGCTTGAATTTATCAATGCTTCTGAGGCAAGAGAGGATGATGAGGAATTTAAAAATGCGGTGGACGAGCTGTTTGAGGAATTGGAGGCAGAAAACCCGGAACACTTTGCTGTGCGACAGTACAAAAAATACAAACTGGCGGCAGGTGATATATGCTCTAAGTGACTTCTTAATCATGATTTTGTCATGGTTAGTGAAGCAATCACTTAGAGCATTTTTGTTTCAGGAGGTACAGCC
>ENA-ORSA01000782-ORSA01000782.1-human-gut-metagenome-genome-assembly--contig:-NODE-782-length-31791-cov-3.841662_pt1 | contig 31791 bp, 27 predicted proteins | sample MGYA00242179_ERZ509142 | MGnify/ENA primary metagenome ERZ509142 (study PRJEB26280, sample SAMEA2338659) | human gut metagenome | biome: human gut; feature: human-associated habitat; material: faeces... | reverse complement strand
TTTTTGTAGATTTTTTGTGAATTTGATTAAAAAGTCCTTGACAATTTGTCTCTGGATTGCTTTTCTTTAATTTTCTTATAAAAGCCAACTCTATAAGCAAGCCAATTTCGGCAGCAAAAAAAGCAATCCAGTATCGATACTTGCCGATTCCTATGCTATACTTAATGTCACTTTTTAAAACCGCAATGAATGGCCAATACCAGCCGTTTTGGAAATTCCAATAGAATCGAGTGTTTTCATAAAGATATCTCCACCAGTTGTTAAGAAGAAACACTAAGATTGAAAATACTATTGCAAAACCAGATGTAAAGAGCACTGATGCAGTGATAGATTTTCTTTTGCAAACACGGTTGTTTACCATGCATACGCAAACAGCAATTAAGCAATAGCAAATTAGTTCATGCTCAAACACCGAGGATTCCCAATTCCTTATAAGCCACGAATTGCCAACAATAGCCGCAACAGTTAGGATAACTACAGCAATAATGAATGCAAGGCACCTGTTCTTTGATTTTCTCTTTGTAAGATCACATTGTAGCTTAAACTCCTTTAATGGGATCGCCGTAATCAGCGGAGCCTACACCGCCCGCACAGTAGCCAATGCCAACGCTGCAAAGGCTGAGGCCCAGGGCCATAACGACCGCGCCGGTGATATAGGGCTTGAACAGGATAGAGAGCTGCTTATGCAGGCCGGTCCACAGAATGGTGGTGATAATGCTGCCAACGAGGCAGGCACCAGTGAACGCCGCCAAACCGTACTGGGCGCCCAGCGCAATGCCGGGGGCAACGAAGACGAAGCTGCACTCCAGCGGGATGGGCAGGCGCGCGCCAATGGGGCCAACGCCGATTGTCTGCAGCAGGGTGGCGATGCCGGTGACGAGCAGACAGCCAGCCACCAAAATGGTGATCTCGCTGGCGGAAAGGCCGATGCCGGCGCCAATAAGCAGCGGAACGGGCAGAACATTAAAAACGAGAACGACGATTTGCTGGATACTCAGCGGGACCGTTTCTTTGATGGGCGGGCAGTCATTCAGGCCGTAGCCGACGGGGATCTTTGACATAGGGGACAACTCCTTCCAAAACATCAGATCTTTTTGTAACATCAAGCGCTTGCTTCTTAATGTAACATTGATTATCTGTTACATCTGCATCTTAGCAAGGATTCGTCAAGATTTCAATAGTTTTTTGCGTTTCCGCCAATATTTCAGCGGAATGGACAACTTTTTAATGTAACATTTGTTCATTGTTACATTCATATCAAACAAAAGCCGGAGAGCTGCGGCCCTCCGGCTGGAATTTACTTCATAATGAAGAGTTTTTTGGGGCAGAGGGAGACGCATAGGCCGCAGCCGCTGCAGGCGGCGGCATCGACGGTGATGCCCTCCGTCCCCTGAGAAATGGCATCGTACAGGCAGGCGCCGACACAGCGTGCTCGGCAGCCATCGGGGCAGGTGCCATCGCAGGGAGCGGCCATTTTGACCCGCAGCAGGCGCTCTGGCAGCTCCTCAAAAGCGGTAAGAGAGGCGAGTGCGTTGCCGCGCAGCTCATCTAGGGAAGAATAGCCCTTTTCCCGCAGCCAATCCTCCAGCTTGCGCAGTGTTTCGGTGATGTGCCCATAGCCCCGCAGCATGATGGCGGAGCCCATCTCCACCGCAGTGGCGCCCATCATCAGGAACTCGATGACGCTGTGCCAGTCCTCCACACCGCACATCGCGGCGATCTCACAATCGGCCAGCTGATGCAGTACCGCCGTTGCCGCCAGCGAGAGCGGACGCAGATGGCTGCCGGTGCAGCCGCCGATGGCCGCCATTTCGCAGCGGGCGTTTTCAATATCCACGCCGTTGATGCCCTCCAGCGATTCAATGGCACTGATGGCACGGGCGCCGTTCTGGGTGATTTGACGGGCAAAGGCAGGATTGAGCGCCGCATGGTGCGGCAGTCGCACCATAACGGGGATTTCCACCGCCGAGGTGACGCTGCGCACCATTTCCCCGACCTCCTCCGGCCGAATACTGATATCCTCCAGCTTGGTGCCGATGGGGGTAAAGCAGCACAGCTCCAGCGCATCTGCACCTAGGCGCTGCATGCGGCTGGCCAGGTACCGCAGCTCGGAAGGGGTCGTTCCCCGAATATTGCAGATGAGGAAGGCGTTGCCCTTTTGCAGGCGCTCTACCTCCTGCTCCACATCCTCCAGCGTCATGGTGCTGTACAGGGTGGTATTGTAAACTTCGCCCTGACGGTAAAAAATACGCGGACTGACGACATGGCTTTTCTCCAGCGTGATGGTCTCGGTAACAACGGCCGCCGCACCGGCGTCAATGGCCTTCTGCATAGCGGCGGCATCACGGCACCAGGGACCGGCTGCCGCTATAATAGGATTTTTGAGCGGCAGGCCCATAAAATTGACGGATAACAACGACATTTTGTACCCTCCTTACTCAAACAACTCGTAGATCTCTTTGCGGTTGCCGCAGCTGCGGCGGATCTTGAGCTTGGATTTCAATACGATCTCGTGGGTCTCCACCTGGTACAGCGCGCTGTCCTCGATGAGCTCGATGAGGCGGCGGGCTGCCACCGCACCCAAACGCTCCAGCGGGTGCTCCATGGTGGTCAGCGCCGGGGAAATGACAGCGGCAGCCTCACTGCCGGTAAAACCAGCAACAGCCAGTCCCTCTGGCAGGGGAATATTTTCCTCCCGTGCAGCCTTGATGACACCCATGGCCAGCTCATCACTGACAGCGAAGACGGCCTGCGGCGGCTTCTCGGTCAGTATTTCCTCGCGGCAGATGCGGTAGCCGCCCACTACGCTGTCCTCCGCCTCCAGCACACGGCACTGGCGGTCGGTCAGCCCCAGCGCCTGCACCTTTGCTTCCAGCACTTCCAGGTAAGGGCCGTCCCCCACCAGGAGAAACCGGCGGTGATGGCGGCCTTTTCGGGGGATTCTCCGCTGCTTTGCAGCAGCCAAATGGAGCGGTGGCCCATAGTATGGAGATGTGAAACCATCTTTTCTGCGGCGTCCCGGTAATGGATACCGCAGATATTGCAGTTTTCCAATCGATCATAGCTGCCCAGCAGCACTACCGGCAGCTCGGCAGGCAGCGCCTCCGGTGGTAGAGAGGGCTCCCCGGCGATCAGCATTCCGAGGGGCTTTGCCGCGGCGGCAGCCTGAATACAGGCTGCTATTCCTCCCGAAAGGGGAGAGAACTCCACCAGGTTGACCAGAATCCCCTTGGGCGCCAGTACCGACTGCACCCCCGAAAGCAGGGTTTGTGCCCGCTTGGCCGCGGGAACGATGAGGGTGACGGCCCGCCGCCCGCGGTTGACTGGCTTGGGGTTGTAGTTGTATTTTTCGATGATGGTCTGCACCCGTTCGCGGGTCTCCGGCAGCACCGCCTCCGGGTGGTTGATGACACGAGAGATGGTGGCAACCGAAACACCGGCTTCCTTGGCCAGTTCGCGGATATTCACGGGCAGTCCTCCTCTCTGTATGCTTCTTTTTTTATTGTAACATATTTCGGTATGGCAAGTAAACTGTGGATTAAAGGGGCAGGAGAAAAGGGATTTTGTATTTGTTCATTCTTCCACCGGCAGCACTAGCCGGGAGCAATATCGTTGGGAATCAATCTCCCGCCCGGTGTAGGGTGCCACAATGCCAAGGATGCGCGGGGCCCCGGTGGGGGGCAGCTCCCTGGCCTTTACCTCACGGCTCAGGGTCAGCCACGCTTCATCCTCACCGGCGTAATCGCCGCAGTACAGCACCGAGAGCACCCGGCACTCCGGCAGGGTCACCGCGATTGGTCAATCCACTACGAGCCGGCGCTATAATGGAATTACAGCTATTGATGGATTTACCATTGGTAATAGCATTGTTACCGCCACAGGGACCTCCTATGGCATTTATGCGAATAGTTATAATAACTGTGATATCCGTGGCAAGGATACCGTGATAAAGGCAACCTCTACGGGCGGTGAACTGGCTGTTTACTCGCAATACCCCACAGCCTATTATCCTTATTATGGGTGTATCAACCTATATGATGATCTGTGCGTTACTGTTTCTCTTCATAGTTAGCAAAAGCTAACTGGTTGGATTTAGAAAAGCCGCCCTCCGGCAGCATCAATGGACAGACCTATTGCAGCGCAGCGGCTTACAAAATGCAATAGAATCAGCAACTCCCCCGACCAAATGATCGGGGGAGAGACTTTATTCTTTCACCAGCGGCAGCGTAAGGGTGGCCTGCGGCATATACAGCACCTTGGGGTGGTCATATTCCGCCAAAACGGTGCGGATGACCTCATTGAGCTGTTCCTTGGGGTAGCACTCCACATTTACTTCAGCCATGCGCTTTTGGTCCAGCGCGGTGATGAGGATCAGCCGGCAGTGGGCCTGGCATTCTCGGACCTTGTAGCAATTCAGCCCGCCCATATTCACCTTGCGCTTCAGCTCCGCCACCACGGAGTCCTTATCGGGATAGCGGCCCAGCCATTCCTCAAAGGGATCGTCCATCTCTTTGCTGCATCCCTCGGGGCACTCCGCCAGGCAGATGATGACGCCGCCCTTTTTCACGGCACGGCTGGCATTGTAGAAGCCCTTTTTGCTCTGCCGCAGGTCGATGTCTTTAGGAAATCCGCCGCAGGAGGCAATGACGATATCGGGCCGTTCCGGGAGGGGATAGAGATAGAAATCCTTGGCCAATTCAGCGCCGTGCAGGTAGGCTTCCCGCCAGTGGCCGGCCACCGCCTGGTAGATCATCCCGTGGTCATCGCAGATGACATTCAGCAGATAGGCGGGGTGGGTAAAGGCGCATGCCTCCATAAAGTCCAGATGAACGGGGTTGTTTTCCAGCACACCGGCCTGGGCATTGGGGTCAATGACCATCTTGTGGTTGCTGAGGATGGTATCCTTGCGGGCACAGCCGGGGATGATATCCTTGCGTCCACCGCCAAACCCGGCCATGTGGTGCACCAGGATACCGCCGGTAAGGATGAGCTTATCGGCTGCCATGGCGATTTTATTGGCCCACACCTCATGGCCGTAGCTGGTGGTGCCCACCAGCTGGCAGGGGGATTCCTCACAGTCGTGCTGCACCACGGTTACACGGCGGTAAATATCCTCGGTGATGAGGCTGCACATCTGCTCCTCGGTCATGGCGCTGTGCATCCCGTTGGCAAACAGAATGGTGATATCCCCGTCCGGCACGCCGGCCTTATTCAGCTCCCGCACCAGGATGGGGATATAAATGTGGCTGCGGGTCAGGCGGGTGATGTCATTGGTGAGGATACATACGGTATCCCCGGCATGGATCTCCTCGGCCAGCAGCCTGGCCCCAATGGGATGGGCCAGCGCGTCCTCCACGATCTCCTCCTCCGAGCGAACGCCGGTGGGGTGCTGCTTGGGCAGCAGGATGCTGAGGTCAGTCCCTTCGGGGATCTCGATATCCAGCAGCTCGTGGCCGTACTTTACCGTATCTTTCATGGTGTGTCCTCCCTGTCTTAGCGGTGAATATGTTCAGCGGTCAGGCGGCCCATTTCCTCGGTAGTCACCTTGGTCAGCCCACGGCCCTCCAGGTAGATATCCGGGGTGCGGTAGCCCAGGTGCAGCACCTCATTGATGGCCCGGTCGATGGCGGCGGCTTCTTCCTTCAGCCCCAGTCCGATCTCCAGCAGCATACCTGCCGAGGCAATAGCGGCCAGGGGATTGGCAATGCCCAGCCCGGCAATATCAGGTGCTGTGCCATGGATGGGCTCAAAGAGCCCGAAGCCATTTTCATTGATGGCCGCGGAGGCCAGCATCCCCACCGAGCCGGTGGCCACCCCCGCCTCATCCGAGAGGATATCACCGAAGATGCTGGTGGTCAGCATCACATCAAAGCGGGAGGGATTGCAGGTCAGCTCCATAGCGGCCTTATCCACCAGCAGGTTGGTCAGCTGCACATCAGGGTAATCCTGCGCTACGCGGGCCACCGTTTCCCGCCACAGCCGGGAGCTTTCCAGCGCATTGGATTTATCAATGCTGGTGACGCTCTTGCGGCGGCCCTGCGCCAGTCGGAAGGCATGGCGGGCCACCCGCTCCACCTCAAATTCGCTGTAACATTCCACATCGTAGCCTTCCCGACCACGGGCGCCCTCCCGGGTGCCCTTTTCGCCAAAGTAGATACCGCCGATGAGATCCCGCACCAGCAGCAGGTCCAGTCCGCGGTCCAGCACCTCGTTTTTCAGCGGGGAATTTTCCCGCAGGTCGGGGTAGAGCTTGGCCGGGCGCAGGTTGCAGAACAGATTAAAGCCACGGCGCAGGGCGGCCAGGCCGCTTTCCGGGCGCTGGGCCCGGGGAAGGTGGTCCCACTTGGGCCCGCCGGCCGCACCAAACAGAATGGCGTCGCATTCCCGGCAGAGCTCCAGTGTTTCCGGCTGGATGGGCACGCCGTAGGCATCAATGCAGCAGCCGCCTACCAGGCGCTCCACCTTATGGAACTGATGTCCGTAAACCTCGCCGATCTTATCCAGCGAACGGACCGCTTCCCGGATGACATCTACGCCGATGCCGTCGCCGGGGATCACAGCAATTTTATACTCCATGATGATTCCTCCTTGCAATATCAGTCCGCAGTCACGGTGCGGGGATCTGTGATGACACCGGTAAGGGCACTGGCGGCCGCCGTGGCGGGGCTGCTAAGATAGATAAGAGATTTTGTGGTGCCCATCCGTCCGATGAAATTGCGGTTATTGGTACCCAGTACCACCTCGCCATCGCTCATCAGGCCATAGGGCTGGCCGCAGCACAGGCCGCAGCAGGGATGCGCCACCATGGCGCCGGCCTCCACAAAGGCACGGATGTACCCCAGCCGCATGCACTGGCGATAGATGCCGATGGAGGCGGGAATGATGATAAGCTTGAGATAGGGGGCCACATGGTGCCCCTGCAAAATGCGGGCGGCCACTGCCATATCCTCCAGGCTGCCATTGGTACAGCTGCCAATGTAGACCTCATTGAGTGGGGTGCCCTGCACCTTCTCTATGGAGTGAACATTATCAACGCCCTGCGGGCAGGAAAGATAGGGCACCAGCTCCTCTGCCCGGTAGTACAGTTCCCGGACATAGTGGGCATCCGGATCGGGATGGATCCAGGAGACCTTCTCCAGCGGCAGGTCAAAGTAATCGGCGGTTTTCTGGTCAGCGGCAAAAAGTGCGGTTTTGCAGCCCGCCTCCAGCGACATATTGGCAATGGTGTACCGGCCGGACATATCCAGCGCGTCAATGGTGCTGCCCACATATTCCAGCGATTTATAGGTGCCGCCGTCGGAGCGCAGATCCTTCAGCACCTGCAGGACAATATCCTTGGCGTACACCCCGGCAGGCAGCTCCCCTTCCACCGTAATGCGGATAGCTTCCGGGACCTTCATCCACATCTCACCGCTGCCCAGGGTGGCGGCCATTTCGGTATAGCCTATTCCGGTGCAGAAGCACCCGCCCCCGCCATAAGTGGGAGTGTGGCTGTCGGTAGCTACCACCACCGTACCGGGCAGGGCATAGCGGTATTCGTGCATCAGGGTGTGAGAGATCCCCTCCCCGGCATGCAGCTTGCGGATACCAAAGCGATCGGAAAGCTCATGCCCCTTGTGGTAGTGGCGGGGGTCGCCGGTGGCCTGGTTGGTGGGGCACAGGTGGTCCAGGAAGATCACAGCCTTTTCCGGGTCGGCCAGGCGGCGGAATTTCATCTCATCCAGCTTCTGCACCACAAAAGGGGTGTAGATATCATGTACCATGCACATATCCGGCCGGGTCATGATCAGATCGCCGGGTGCCAGGTGAGAAAGCCCGGTATTTTTCATCAGGATCTTTTCAGCCATGGTGTAGCCCATCTCAGTGCACCTCCTTTTGGACGGATTCGGCGGCTTCGGCCGCTTCATTCAGGGCGCGGTAGCGGGGTACCAGCCCCCCGGCCTTGATGATCTCAAACAAATTATCGGGAATTTGCCGGATGGGAATGACCTGCCCGTTTACCTTCAGGCAGCGGTTTACCTCCACGGTGAGAAGATCCCCTTCCTCGCAGCGGTCATACAGGTCATCCGTCTCAATGAGCAGCATCCCGTTATTGATGCCGTTGCGGTAAAAAATGCGGGCAAAGGATTTGGCCACAATGCATCGCACACCCAGCGCCGCGATGCAGGCTGGGGCAAATTCCCGCGAGGAACCGCAGCCAAAGTTTTTCCCGGCCACAAAGATATCTCCCGGCCGGGCCGCGGCGGCCAGCTCCGGGCGCAGCGGCTCCAGGCAGTGGCGGCTCATCTCCTCCGCGGAGGGCAGCACACCGTACCGCCCCGGGATAATAGTATCGGTATCCACATCATCGGGCAGCTTCCATATCCGGCCCGTAAAAACAGTATCCATAGTTATGCCCTCCTGTTACGCTTGATAAAGATATCCGCTGAGCGCCGCCTGGGCGGCAGTCCGCGCAGAAACCAGATAGACCCGGGAAGCGGGGGTGCCGCAGCAGCCGGAGTAGTGGAAGCACCCGGTAGAGGCCATGACCTCCCCATCCCCGATGACGCCGATGGAGGTGGTCAGGCAGGAGGCGCAGCCGGGATTGGTGACCTGCGCTCCGCAGTCCAGGAATACATCGATCAGCCCTTCCTCCATGGCCTGCAGGTAGTCCGTGTTGGAAGCAAAGCCGATCAGTAGCCGCAGCTCCCGCCGGATGTGATGTCCCCGCAGAATTTCAGCGGCTTCACGCAGTTCCTCTATCCGCCCGGAGGAGCAGCCCCCGATAAAGCAGGCATCCACCCGGATGTCGGACAGAGCGGTAAGGGGCTGGGCCTCCATCGGATCTTCCGGCAGGCTGCCGGGGAGTATAGCACAGGGTGGATAGTCCTCCAGCTGCAGTGTGGTATCGGCCGGGGCGTCTTCCGCTGTAAACAGGGCGCTTACCGCACCGGCTCGCTGGGCCATCAGACAGAGCGTCTGCTTTTCCGCGCGGGTAAGCCCCCGTGCGGTGTGGTCATGCAGGAGCAGCAGGCGGCCTTCGGCTCCTTTTTTGCCCGCACAGGCCAGCGCAATGTCATAGGCTGTGGCGCCGGGGGCAAAGTCCCCCTCCAGCCTGATATGCAGCGGCTGCGGTGCCGGCAGGGTCAGCTCTCCACCCTGCAGCCACCGGGCCAGTTCCTCGGGGGAAAAACGCAGCCCCAAAGCACCGATGACACCCACCTGTGCCACATGCTGGCCGCAGGTCACCAGCAGAGAACCAGTTGCCAGCCGCCCCTGCATCAGCAGCTGGTAGCTGATTCCGGCGGACTGGATAAACTCCAGCGAATTGGCCCGGGAAAAATCAATCAGTGCTTTCTGGCGGAAAGCGCTCTGGAAGCTCCCAGCGGGGATATCATGGTCAAGAATGACCACCACCTGCGCGCGGCGCGCCGGACTTACCTGCGGTACCATGGCGGGCAGGTCTCCGGAGGGACCATCGTTGATGAGACACCAATCAGGGGATAGTGTGACCGGGGTGCCGGCCGGGGCCTGTAATAGCTGTTGCAAAGCATTCTGTGGCAAGGAACTCACCCTTCCTTAAAATAACTAAATCGTTTTAGCTAATTCGATTATAGTGAGAGAAAAGTGAATTGTCAACGGGAAATTTCAAAAAGCAAAAACGATTAAGCTTTTCGGGAGGAATTGACTTTCCGGGCAAATTTGGGTAAGATGGAGCTATCACAAAGAAAGGGGGCTTCGCTATGGCAACCATCAAGGACATCGCCCGCATCGCCAATGTATCTCCCTCCACGGTTTCCTTTGTACTTAATGGCAAAGCGCGGGAGATGAAGGTCTCCTCGGCCACGGAACAGCGCATCCTGGAGATTGTGGCGGCCACCGGTTACCGCCCCAGTAATGTGGCCCGGCGGCTGCGCGCCAGCGCCGCGGAGCGCCCGGTATTGGCGCTGTATTGGCCGCTGGATCGCAGAGCCTCCTATGTGGGACGGCTGTTGGGGGCCTTCCAGCAGGAGCACCTGCGCCAGGAGCTGGACTACGATTTGGTGGTCAATACCTTCCGGGAGGGGCACCTGTGCGAGGAAAAGGGCCTGCACTTCCATAGCCCATACAGCTGCGCTATTTTAGGCGGTCTTTCCCCGGCGGATATGGACGCCCTGGCCCAGCTGGAGACGGATCTGCCGTTGGTGCTGTATAACCGCCGCCAGGCGGGCTTTGGTGCGGTGTATACCGATTATGCCAAGGCGGTGCGGCAGGTGATGGAATTGGCCCGTGCCAAGGGCTGCCGCAGCATCGGCTTTTTGAAGAACCGTTCCAACTTTATGGCGGATAGCAGCCGCATCCGCGATGCCATAACAGCAGCGGGGGAGTATGGTCTGCGGGTACCGCCCCACGCGGTGGTGGAAGCGGAGGATACCTACGAAGGCGGTGCGGTGGGCATCAAAACCATGATGACCGGCGGCTCACTGCCGGAGCTTTTGGTATTTGCATCCGATATTATGGCTATTGGGGCGGCTCACCAGATGCAAAAGGAAGGCATCCGCATCCCGCAGGAGGTGGGGCTTATCTGCTTTGGCTTGGGAGAGCGCCAGCAGGCGCAGTACTGTACCCCGCCGCTTTCGGTCATCGAAATGCCTACCGAGGCGATGACGGCCGGTGCCGTTCAAATGGCCGCAGAGATGATCCGCAAGGGCGCAAATGCCGCCGTGGTGCGTTCCTACGAGCCGGTGGTCATCTTCCGGGAATCTTTCTCCCTGTGAAAAACATGCGGTCGAAAAGACCAATGCCAATAGCATATTCATAAAAGAGAGCCGTAACGGAAAGACGATCCGTTGCGGCTCTGTAATTATTTATTTTAATACTTTCGATTGACAAGAGCACATGCGGCTTTTGCGGGTATAAATACCGCCCGACATTGCGCGTCGCGTTGATAGGCGCCAGCCTGCCAGCCGCTTCGTGCTTCCTCGGACGCCATTTTCTCCTGCGCGAAAACCGGATGATGACAAGGAAGAGGACGCCGGCATACTGGCGTATGTCAAGGACGATGACGCAGTCAGCGCCGATTTTCACTTGGGGTCCCTGCAAAATCGTAAGACCTTGCAGGGAAAGGAGGACGCACCGCAGCGGGGAGGGCTGCCCGAAGCAAAGCGCAGGGTCAGCACGACAGGAGCGCAGGTTGCGTCCGATGCAAAAGCGTGGGTGTCCTTGTTAAGCGAAGGGAAGAAAGTCCGCAATAAAGTAAACATCCCCCGGTCGGGGGATGTTTACTTACGAGAGGGGAAAAGCTGGGAGCCGAGAAGTCAAACGCGAACAAATGTTTCACTTGAAACATTTTTACTGGCTGTCCGCGGGGGCATTTTCCGGCGGGGTAAAGGATTCCCGAAGCTGGACCTGCGGTTCCATTTCCACATGCAAGGGGGCAGCTGGCAGCTCCCGGATGAGGCGGAGCAGCAGGGCAACGGCCTGCCGGTCCACCGTCTGCGGGATGGTGATGCAGCTGAGGGCTGGATTCAGGCAGTGGTTCATTTCCGGTTTGCGCAGCCCAATGCAGAGCACCTCGGTATCCTGTGGGACACGGATGCCGCTGCGAGCCAGGGTATACAGGCCACCTTGGGCCATGCTGTCATTCTCGTAGTAGATGACACGGGGGCGCTGGCGGAGAACGCGGTATTCCTCGGTGGCGGCGGCCCCGCCCGCAATGGTGGGCGCGGCCTGGAAGGTCCATTCCGGCTGGATGCGGATGCCCAGCTGCCGGCAGGAATTGAGGAAAGCCTTGGTGCGCTGGCTGGTGCCATCATAATGGTCGCCGCCCCGGATGACCGCGCATTCCCGGTAACCCTTTTGGTGGATGAGGGCAGCGGCCTGGGAGCCGGTTTGGGCGTGGTTTACCCCGGCGGTGGAATACTTCCGGCTTTCGGCATTGATGAGAACAAGAGGGGTGGAAATATCCGCATTTTCCAGCTGAATGAGATCCTGCTCGCCGGCCCCGCCGATGATGACGCCATCGTAGCGGCCCTGCAGGATGGGGGAGAGCATCTCTCCCAGGCGGCCGCTGAAATAGGTTTGGATGAGCAGCTCGTAGGGGTCGGCGGGTTCCTGCTCCTGCTGGAGGATACTGTAGAAATTATACAGTCTATCGCCCAGTAGAGTGGTGCGGTGATCCAGCGGCCAGTACAGCGCGATGGTGAGACGGCGCCGGCCGGCCCGCAGCAGCTGCGCCCCGCGGTCCGGGCGGTACTGAAGCTGCTGGATAGCTTCGGCAACGCGCTGCTGGGTGGCGGGGGAGATGTGCATTTCATCCCCGCGGCCGTTGGCAACGATGGAAGCGGTGGTGAGGGAACATTGCGCCAGCGCGGCGACATCTTTGAGGGTGGACATGGGCAGGCTCCTTTCGCGGGGCGGTTCTTTCTTTTAAGTATAGGGCAGAAAACTAAAATATCAAGTAAAAAGTAACAATTTTAGTAAAATTACATTGGACTAAAGTAAAGAACTGTGGGAGCAGCATTTGTGAAAGCCGCTGAAATTAGTGGGAATGGCTTGCAAAATAGGTCAAAAGATGATTCAATAAAATTACATTAACGATTTAGCAAGCTTTTCGACACTCTAAAACGACAAAGGATGTATGCAGAGGATGCTACTACAAGGGATAAAGAGGGCGCTCCGCAGCGGGGAGGGCTGTCCGGAATAACGTGGAGGATCAGCCCGACAAAAGCGGAGGGGCGCCCGATATATGGCACGCAGCTTAAATAAAGCCAAGAAAACAAAGAAAGAAGGCAGAAATAGCATGGCAGAGAATATTGTATTTCAGATCCTGCGCTCCCACCTGATGGAGGGTGAGCTGACGCCAGGGGCCCCCATCGCCATCCGAGTGGACCAGACCCTGGGACATGACCTGACCGGTATTATGGCAGGGCAGACCTTCCTGGCGGTGGGCGCCGACCGGGTGCAGACTGAGGCCAGCGTATTTTATTGCGACCACAACACCCTGTGCGTCAGCGGAGAAAACGCGGATGACCACCTGTTCCTCAAGACCGCGGCGGCCCGCTTTGGGGTATATTTCTCCAAACCCGGCAATGGGATTTGTCACTTTTTGCACTGCCAGCGCTTTGCCAGGCCCGGCAAGGTGATGCTGGGCGCCGACAGCCATACCCCGACCTCCGGGGCGCTGGGGATGCTGGCCATTGGCAGCGGCGGCTTGACGGTGGCAGAGGCGGCACTGGGGCAGGGCTTTAGGATGAATGTCCCCAAGGTGATGGGGGTAAAGTTGGTCGGCCGGCTGCATCCTGGCGTGACCGCCAAGGATATCGCGCTGGAGCTGCTGCGGCAGGTAAGCGTCAAGGGCGGCATTGGATACATTGTGGAATACTGCGGTGATGGAGTGAAGGAGCTTTCCATCAGCGAGCGTCAGACCATTGCCAATATGAGCATCGAGATCGGTGCGGCGACCGGCATTTTCCCCAGTGATGAGCGGACGGGGGAGTTCCTAAAGGCCCAGCGGCGAGAGAGCGACTATGTGCCGCTGCAGCCGGAGGAGGGTGCAACCTACGACAAGGTGGTGGAAATCGATTTGGACCGGCTGGAGCCGCTGGTGGCGGAGCCCTCCATGCCGGATAAGGTGTGTACGGCCCGCAAGGCAGAAGGTGTGAAGCCGGGTTCGGTATTTATCGGCAGCTGTACCAATGCTTCCTATTCCGATATTGCCCGGGCGGCGTGCATCCTGAAGGGGCATAAGGTGCATAAGGATATTGACTGCACAGTGGCGCCCGGCTCCCGGCAGGTGCTGGCGCAGCTTATTAAGGACGGGGTGTTGGCGGATTTGGTGGAATCCGGCTGCCGCATCCTGGAGTGTGCCTGCGGACCCTGCATCGGGGTGGGGCAGGTGCCGCCCCATAATGGCATTTCGGTACGGACCTCCAACCGGAACTTCCCCGGCCGGTGCGGCAGCAACGATGCCTATGTTTACCTGGCCAGCCCGGAGACCGCGGCGGCCACAGCAGTGACTGGGCATATCACTGACCCGCGCGACCTGATGGATGTCAGCGTATTGGCAAAGATCCAGGAGCCGGAGGCGTATATTATCGATGATTCTTCGCTGATCGCGCCCGAAGAAACCGCCGACCGCCACGCGGTAGAGGTCATCAAGGGACCGAATATCTCCGAGCTGCCGATGCGTGGCCCGGTGCGGGAAACCATTGATGCCGGGATTGTGCTGAAGCTGGGGGACAACATCACCACCGATGATATTATCCCGGCTGGGGCCTCCATCCTAAAGTACATCTCCAACATTCCGGAATTTGCGAAGTATACCTTCTGCTATACCGATCCGGACTTTGTGGACCGGGCCCGCCGCATGGGGCACAGCGTCATCGTGGGCGGGGAGAACTACGGACAGGGTTCCAGCCGGGAGCATGCGGCCATGCTGCCGATGTGTCTGGGTGTGGAGGTGGTCATCGCCAAATCCTATGCACGGATCCATAAGGAGAACCTGTTCAATTACGGCATTCTGCCGCTGATTTTTGAAGACCCGGCGGACTATGAAAAGCTGCAGCAGGGTGACCGGCTGGTGCTGGAAAATGTGCCGGAGGGTATCCGGGCGGGACGGCTGACGGTAACCGTACCGGAGCGTGGCCTGACGCTGACGGCGGTGCTGGAGGCCTCTGACTACGATAAGAACCTGCTGCTGGAGGGCGGCGCGCTGAACCACCTGGCCAAATTGCAGAAACGCTAAGCGAAAAAAGAAGCTCCCGGCCGGAAGGCTGGGAGCCTTTGTACTGCTTCATTTTGGCGCAGTATTGGGATGCTTTGATAAAGCAAGCCCCCGGCTTATGAACCGGGGGCTTTTCATTTTAACAGACTCGGTAATCGCTGGCGGCAAGGGGGATATCCCCGCCGTGTCGGCGAAAATATTCCAGCAGCAGCTCGGACATTTCGTGGGGGATCTCCCGCACGACCGGACAGCCGACATAGCAACCGTAGCCGCCGGTGCCGCTGGCGCGGTAGCTGTTTAGGCAGATGGTGAATTCATCGGTATCGGCGACCGGGTGGCCATCGACCAGGAGAGAAACGACCCGCTGACCGACTGGCCGAGAGATATCATAGGCATAGGATACCCCGGCATAGTAATCGTAATTGTAGTGCTCCACCTTGGGCTCCAGGAAGCAATCCGAGACCCGCAGGGTATTATCCTCTCCACGGGTGAAGTAGGCGGCGCTGCGCTCCATAGCCTGGCGCAGCACAGCCCCGGTGATGCGCAGCACGGTGAGGGTATTGGTATAGGGGTAGGCAATGAGGAGATCCCGACGGCGCACGACCTGCGGCAGGCCGGCCACATCATTGGCCAGGCTGGCGGCGGAAAGCTGTGCCCCGCTGACCTCCAGCTGAACGGCATTGAACAGATCGGCCAGGCCGCTGCCCTCCGCGGCCATTTTTAGGGGAGCATCCGGCAGCAGCGGGTGGGGCAGGTGACCGACCACCTGATCCAACCAATCCTGCGCGCCATGTTCCATCTGAGCAAACTGCCGCAGCCACTGGGGATGGCAGGCTCCGCCGGCGGGGATGGTGTGGCTGGAAAGCCGCTTTTCCGTACCGGAGACGACGGCCTCGATCCGCAAAAATTCCTGGCCGCGGTCGGAGGGCTGCACCACAAAGGTGCCGGAGACCATCTGCCCGGGGACCGACATGTGCTGGTGCCCGGTAAGCAGAATATCAAAATCAAGCTCTTGACAGATGCGGTAGGCGACATTTTCGTGGGTGGAGGAAAGCACCCGGCCGGTGGTAAGATCCCGCTCGAACCCACCGTGATAGACGCAGAGGTTGAGGTCGGTTTTGCCGCGGAGCTCTTCCAGTGCCGCGGCGGCTGCTGGAATGGGATCGGAGATGGTGATGCCGGAAAGATGCTCCGGCCGTTCCCAAATGTTCACATAGTCGGTGACGATGCCGACGATACCGATGCGCAGACCGTTTTCCAGCGTATGGATGCAAGCCGGGAAGCGCACCCCGGCGCCGTCCCAGCGGATATTCTGACAGACGCAGCGGGCCCGCAGGGCGTTTAGGTAGCTTTCCAGGTAGGGCATGCCGTAGTTAAAATCGTGGTTGCCCAGTGTGACATAATCGTAGCCGCAGCAGTTCATCATCTCGGCAAAGGGGGCGGCATTTTGCAGGGTATCGTGGCAGAAGGCCCCCAAAGGAGAGCCCTGCAGCAGGTCGCCGCCATCAATGATGAGAGTGTTGCCATCGCGGGTGAAACGACTGGCGCACTTGAACAGGCCGATGTCACGCTCCTCCCGGCTGCGGTAATCGGTGGGGTAGATATAGGCGTGAAGATCGGAAGTGAAAAAGATGGTGAGTTTTTTACTTTCCATAGTTACCCCCGTGCCAGCCGGACGCGGATCTTGGCGGAAATGGCCTCGATGATGAGCACCAGGATGATAAGCCCCAGCAGGATGGCACCGACCTCATTCCAGCGGTAGCTGCTCATGGCAAAGATAAGCGGTGCGCCGATACCGCCGGCCCCGACAAGGCCCAGTACGGTGGCATCGCGCAGGTTCATATCAAAGCGGTAGATGATGGTGGAGGTGAAATCGGCGGTGAGCTGCGGCAGGATGCCGTAGCGGATCTTCTGGAAGGTGGTGCAGCCGGCGGCATCCAGAGATTCTAGGATGCGCTTATCCAGGTCCTCGATGCTCTCGATGAACATTTTGGAGACCATGCCGATGGAGCACAGCGACATGGTGAGCAGGCCAGCAAAGGGCCCGGGACCGGTGACGCGGATAAACATAAGCCCATAAACAAAGGCGGGAACGGTGCGGATGGCGGCAATGATCATGCGGCCGATGAGCGCAATGGGCCGGGGGACCAGGTTGCTGGCGGAGAGAAAGGAAAGCGGCAGCGAGATGACAGCGCCGACGATGGTGCCGAGAAACGCGATGCAGAAGGTTTCCAGTAGCAGGTAGGGAACGCCATTGGTGCCCAGGGTGAACAGCAGCTTGGGGGAGGGGTGGAAGATGCCGGAGAGGATGTTCTTGGCGACCTCCAGCCCGTTGCCGGTGGGATTGCTGACCCGGACAGCTGAAGCGGACCACGCAGGCAGAAAGGCCACAATAAAGGCGGCCAGCAGCTGCCAGATCCAGGTTTTGGGCGCGGAGGCATAGGCTTTTTGAATTTTATTCACAGCGGTACCTCCTTTTAAGTCAGGCGCTTGCGCAGGGCATGGCTGATCCCCTCGATGATAAGCACGGTGATAAAGAGGACAATGAGGATCATGCCAAGGCTGTCGTATTCGCGCCAGCCGATTTTTTCATTCATGATAAGTCCCAGACCGCCGGCGCCCACATAGCCCAGAATGGAGGCATAGCGGACATTGCCCTCCAGGCAGAAGAGCGAAACGGAGAGATAGGTGGGCAGTACCTGCGGGAATACCGAGGTGACAAAGGCCCGGATACGGGTAGCGCCCAGAGCTTCCATGGCCTCGAAGGGGCCCATATCCACTGTTTCGATGACCTCGAAGAGCTGTTTGCCCACATAGGCAAAGGTAAACACGGCAATGGCACAGGTACCGGCCATGGTGCCGAGACCGAAGATATAGGTAGCGATAAGGGCGCAGACCAGTGTGGGCAGGGTGCGTACCAGGCTGAGGAACAGCCGGACAATGGAAACCACAATGCGGTTGGTGACGATATTGCTGGCGGCGGCGATGGCAAAGGGAACGGCCAACACCGCGCCGATGAAGGAGCCGAGGAAAGACATCTTGATGGTATCCCACAGGGGAGTCCAGATCTTGGAGAGATAGGCGGTATTGGGCGGGAACATGGCCACCAGAATATCAAAGAACTTGCTGCCCTTTTTTACGAGGACGGTGAAATTGAAGCCGGTGATATGGACAGAAACTGCCCCCAGCAGCAGGATGATGAGGAGCACGAGCCATGCACGGCTGCGCTTTTCCTCCACCACAGCGCCGCTGGGCAGGGTGTAGCGGCGGGGCTTAAAGATACGGTCGTAAAGGCTCATGCGGTCGCCTCCGTTTCGGTATCATCCCCGTAGATGGCATTCAGGACGGCCTGATCTACCTGCTTGGAGGGGCCATCGTAGACGATGCGCCCGGCCCGGATGCCAATGATGCGGTCGGCGTACTCAATAGCGAGCTCCACATGGTGGATATTGAGCAGAATGGAGATGCCCATTTCCTTATTGATGCGGACAAAATCCTGCATGACCTGACGGGCGGTGACGGGATCCAGCGCGGCGACCGGTTCATCGGCCAGGATGATCTGCGGGTCTTGGGTGAGGGTGCGGGCCAATGCCACACGCTGCTGCTGGCCGCCGGAGAGCTGGTCGGCGCGCATATAGGCCTTATCCAGGATGCCGACCTTATCGAGAGACTCCAGGGCCTTCATTTTATCCTCCCGGCGGAAAATACCCAGCAGTACCCGCCAGAATGGCATATCCGGTACGCAGGCGGAGAGAACATTTTTGATGACGGTGGTGCGGGTGACCAGATTGAAAGACTGGAACACCATGCCGATGCCCCGGCGGAAACGGCGCAGGCTTTTGCCGGAAAGGGTGCTGACATTGATGCCATTTACCATAAGGGTGCCGGAGGTGATGCGGTGCATCCGGTTGACGGAGCGCAGCAGGGTGGATTTACCGGCACCGGAACGGCCGATGATGGCGACAAATTCACCATCCTGGATGGTCAGGTTTACATCGTCCAGCCCCACGGTGCCATTGGGGTATACCTTGGATACATGGTCAAATTGAATCATACGGTCTCCTCTTCTGCGGTTAGAATACGGGTCTCATTCATAAACCGGGATACACACGCTGGGGGATGTATTCCGGTTTGGAAACGAGAATGGGGAGGACCGCACAGAGGAAAGCAGTAATCTGTGCATGTCCTCCCCGCATATGGGATGGAAATGAGAAACCGAAAGGTTAGTTGGCGGCGCTCAGCTCCTGGATGAGCTTCTGAGCGGCACGCTCGCTGTCATAATCGGAAGGTTGGGCCTTCTGATAGCCATTGTGGCTGTAGATAGCGATAACTTCCTTGCCGGCATCGGTATTGCCGATATTGATGAAAGCGTTCTGCAGAGCGGTGATGAACTCATCGGTCATGATCTCGGAGTTCTTGCTGACGGAGATGGTGTCATTGTAGATGGGGGCGGTAACACCGATGACGCCGGTCTCCTCCCAGATGGAAGCCTCACGGCTGAACTCGGTGTTCCAACGCTCGGCATAGTCGCGGCGGGCATCGGCATAGGTCACCAGGACATCGACCTGACCGGAAGCCAGACGAGCAAAGGCGCTGGCATAGGAATCGGACTGAACGGCACTGGCGAGATCAGAGATGCCCTTGCCGTAGTGATCCTGCAGCCACAGAGCGGGATAGATGTAACCGGCGGGGGAAGAGGTGCCCATGACGCTCCAGTTGGCGCTGTTCAGGTCTTCCCAAGTCAGCTCTTCGCCGTTATTAACCTTGGCGAGCAGCTCCTGACCCTTATCGGAGGGGCCGGCGATCATGAGAGCACGATAGGAAACAGCCTGCTTTTCGGAAGCTTCGGTGGGCTGGCCATCGTTCCAATCCTTGGCGTTATCGGAATCCTTGCTGAGGCCGTTACGGGTGGCAGTAAGGATGACCTCGGCGCCGTCATCGTACAGAACATAGGTGCCGCCGGGGATGAGGCCAACATCGATGGTGCCGGCTTCCAAACCTTCGCCGACTGCCTCGTAGGTGGTGCCGACGGTGATCTCAACTTCGCCGACCTCGTAGCCTTCTTTGGCCAGCTCTTCCTTGAGCATTGCCTTCAGGGGCTCGGTGACGGTGATGATCTCGGCGGGCTCACGGGAAGGAACGAAAGCGACCTTGAGGGTTTCGATCTTCTTGGTATCCGTGTCATTGCCGGGGGTGGTGTTGTTGCCGCAGCCGACCATCATGCTGAGGATCATGACGACTACCAGCAAAAACGCAAACAGCTTTTTCATTTGTTTTTCCTCCATAATGATTCTTCATTATCCTTTTTGCCCGCGGTGTGCGGGCAACTGGCGGTGCAGCAAACTGGGCAGCCTGCTACACTATCTAAAGTATAACATGCTGCCCCGCGAAATTTTTTTCTGTTTTCGTAAAAAAAGTATTATCTTACGGCCGGCGGTCACGGTCAAAGTAGATGGCGATGAGATCCTCAAAGGCCAGAATAACATGGCCGAAGAAGGGATTGGGAAGGCTGCCGACCAGCGTCTGTTTGGCAACAAACTTGCGGCGGTACTTGAAATTGAGTAAAGTGTTTTGTCCTTCGTCAATGACAAAAACAATATCAGCAAGCCGGGCCAGGGCGGAATCCCCGCGCTTGGTAAAGGCCATGATCTTGTGACCGTGCTGCTGGGCATGACGCACATCGTTAAGCACCGGCTCGGTCTCGCCGCTTTGGCTGACGGCAAACATCACCGAGGGTTCGCTGCCGCCGGGCAGGTGATGAGCATCCTGGAACAGCATATAATCGTAGAAATGGACATTATTGAACACCATAAAGCCGCAGATGGAAAGCCGCTGCGCGATGTAGGAGCCGACGATATTGGAGAAACCGGCACCGGTGGTGAACATTTTCTCCTGGCGGGAGGCTTTGAGCAACCCACAGAAATCATCGATGAGGGTATCAGAGTAATTATCAATGAGATTTTTGAGATTTTCGGCATTGCGGCGTTCATCCCGGCCATTCAGCTGACGGCTGAGATAATAATACAGCTCGCTGTACCCCTCAAAGCCCAGCCGCTTGCACATTTTTACGATGGTGGCGGTGGAGACAAAATTTTCGGTGGCGACCTGCTGAATGCCGACCCGTTTTTCCCCGCGTTCCAGGTGCGCGGCTATACTGGTGATGATCTTCTGCTCGTCTTCCGAAAGCAGATTGGTAAGTAAGAAATAATTATCGCCCATGCGCTGGCATCCTTTCCACGGTTGATTTTATACATTATAACACCTTGTTCGGCAGAGTTCTACCGGTATATTGTAAAATCGAACGGTGCAAAGGGGGGAAAAATCCCATGAACTTTATGTGAATTTTACGGATGAGGGCTTGCCTTAAAGTTAGCTTTAGGTTGTAAAATACAATTATATTAGACTCTCCCGAAAGGAGCAAGGCGATGAAAACCCCCAAGATGAAATATAGAATAGCGGCGTTGACATTGGTGCTGATGCTGTTGGTACTGGTTTGGGAACGGCAACCGTACCGCTTCCTGGTCCGGGGTCAATTATTTTGTGAGCTATGTGCAGGCGAATATCGGCAGCGGGCTGGTGGGCGACGCGGCGGCCCCCTACTACACAGGGGAACCGGGGGATGTTATCGCCATGGGCAACGACCATTTCCGGCACATTGTGATGATAAGCGAAGTGCTGACGGATGAAAGCGGTAATACAGCGGATTATCTCATTTGCTCTAATACCGGTGATCTGTGTGACTTCCCGGCTGGGGCGTACTTTTACACCTATCAGCAGCTTATCAAAATCCATGGCTGGAACTGAATATCGCCAGGGCTTCCGTTTTACCAAACGGGAGCCTTTTGCGTGCCGGGCGATTCTTTACATTCCGGGCAGTCAATGCTATAATTATCTTTTAACGATAGTCTGGAAAGGAGGCGGCGCTGTATGGGACTTCCCGCCCGTTTGGTACGCTCGCAGCTCAATTTTTTTAAGCCTTTTGTGGCGAATTGCTCGCTGGAGGTGACCCGCAAGGGACAGGATAAATTGGGCGAGCTAATGGAAGCGATCCACAAAAAAGATGTCATTGTGCGGGATTATTCGTTTGAGCGCTTTGAAGGCGCCTGGCTGATCCCGCGGGATGAGCGCCGCAGCGGGGTGATCCTATACCTGCATGGCGGCGGCTATACCTGCGGCGACCTGGACTACGCCAAAGGCTTCGGCGCGACGCTGGCTGATGAATGCGGGATTAGGGTATTCTGCGCCGCCTACCGCCTGGCCCCGGAAAGCCCCTACCCAGCCGCGGTGGAGGATGCCCTGGAGGCCTACCGCTACCTGCTGGAGAAAGGCTATGCGCCGGAGCAGATTGTGCTGTGCGGGGAAAGCGCCGGAGGCGGGCTTATTTGCGCGCTGTGCCTGCGGCTGAAGGAGATGAACATGACAATGCCTGCGGGCCTTATTGCCATTTCACCTTGGACGGATTTGACCTGCTCCGGGAAAACCTATGAGGAAAACCGCGAAGCGGACCCCTCCTTGACCGAAGAGCTGCTGCGCTTTTATGCCGATTGTTACACCGGTGGGCTGACCTCCAAGGAGGAGCCACTGGTTTCGCCGCTCTTCGGTGATCTGACCGGTTTCCCGCCAGTGCTGCTTTTTGTGGGCGGGGATGAGATATTGCTGGATGATACCCGCCGCCTGCACCAAAAACTGTTGGATGCCGGCTGTGAGAGCAAAATGATCATAGCACCGGAACGCTGGCATGCCTATGTGCTATATTACCTCAATGAGAATATGTCCGACTTTGAGGAGATGGGCAAGTTCCTGAACCGGGTGATGGGCGGGGAACGCAAGCTGCGCTGGATGCAGCTGGATAACGCCGCGAAAATCTATCCCGCCGCCCGCCGCCGCAACTGGAACAACCTGTTTCGGCTTTCTGCTACCCTTACTGAAACAGTGGATGTGCCGACCCTGCAAACCGCGCTGGATGTGACTGTACGGCGGTTTCCCTCCATTGCCGTTCGGCTGCGCCGGGGAATGTTCTGGTACTACTTGGAGCAGATCCCGGCGGCGCCGGCCATCCAGCCGGAAAAGAGCTATCCATTGGTGCATATGCCCTTTGATGATATTCGCAAGTGCGCGTTCCGGGTGCTGGTGTACCGGGACCGCATTGCGGTGGAATTTTTCCATGCGCTGACCGATGGCACCGGTGGGACCATCTTCCTAAAGACTTTGCTGGCGGAGTACCTGTGCCGCCGGTATGGAATAGAGATCCCGGCGACTGATGGCGTGCTGCGCCGCCTGGACCCGCCCCGTGAGGAGGAGCTGGAGGATAGCTTCCAGAAGTACGCGGGCCGGGTGGAGGCCAGCCGAAAAGAGGCGACAGCTTATCACCTAAGCGGGACACCGGAACCGGATGGCTACCTGGACCTGACCACGCTGATGGTGCCAGCCGCCGAGCTGAAAGCAAAGGCCAAGGAATACGGTGTGACGGTAACGGAGCTGCTGTGCGCCGCCATGATGAAGGCGATTCTGAACCTGCAGGCTAAAAAAGTACCGAGTCGCCGGCGCCGTCGTCCGGTAAAGGTGCTGGTGCCGGTAAACCTGCGCGGGCTATTCCCCAGCCAGTCGCTGCGGAATTTTGCCCAGTATGTTACACCGGAGGCGGATTCCCGCCTGGGGGATTACACCCTGGAGGAGCTGTGCCGCATTGTACATCATCGCATGGGGCTGGAGGTCACCCGTAAGAATATGAGTGCCCGCATTGCCACCAATGTAAACAGTGAGCGCATTCCCATCCTCAAGGTGATGCCCCTGTTTATCAAAAATTTTGCGATGAAGATGGTATTTGATACCGTAGGCGAGTGCAAGAGCTGCCTGTGCATGTCCAATCTGGGTGTGGTACAGGTGCCGGATGCCATGCGGCCGTATATCCGCCGGATGGATTTTATCATTGGTGTGCAGGCCAAGGCACCGCACAACTGTGGGATCATTACCTGGGGCGATACAGTTTATATCAATATGATCCGCAATATCCGGGAGCCGGAGCTGGAGCGGCATTTCTATGAGGTGCTGCACTGGATGGGCCTGCCGGTAAAGGCGGAAAGCAACGGGCGCTGAAGGCGCCAAGGGGGGAACAGCTATGTATTGTGTTAAATGCGGTGTGGAGCTGGGCGACAGTGAGAAAAAATGCCCGCTGTGCGGCACCACGGTCTTTCACCCGGAGATGGAGCCGCCCAAAGGGGACGGGCCTTACCCGCCGGAGGAACACATCCACAAGGAAGTGAGCCGCAGCGGCGCACTCTTTGTAGTGACGGTGCTGACGGTACTGCCTATTGTTATCTGCCTGCTGTGCGATTGGCGTATCAATGGCGGAATCGTATGGTCGGGTTATGTGACGGGTGCGCTGCTGATGTGCTACATCGTTATCGTACTGCCGCTGTGGTTCCGCAGGGGGAATCCCGTCATCTTTGTCCCGGTCGATTTTGTGGCGCTGGGGGTTTACCTGCTGTATATCGATCTGACCACCGGTGGGCGTTGGTTCCTTTCCTTTGCTTTTCCGGTGGTGGGGGCGGCAGGCATTATTGTCACGGCAATGGTCATCCTGCTGCGCTACCTGCACGGTGGACACCTGTTTGTATTCGGTGGGGCGTTTATTCTTTCCGGCGGGCTGATGGTGCTGGTGGAATTTCTTATCAACCTGACCTTTAAGCTCCATGATGTTCTGCTGTGGTCCATTTACCCGCTGGCGGCCGGCATCATTTTAGGGCTGACGCTCATCATTATCGGCTGCTGCCGCCCACTGCGGGAATCACTGCAGAAAAAGTTTTTCCTGTAAGCCATAAAGCAGTACAGTGCCTGAAAGGGCAGGAGGGATCCTATGAATCTTCAGCACATGAAATATGCCGTGGCTGTGGCGGAGACCGGCTCCATCAATAAAGCGGCGGACCGCTTGTTTGTGGGCCAGTCCAATCTCAGCCGGGCCATCAAGGAGCTGGAAAACAGCCTGGGTGTTGCTATCTTTGAGCGCAGCGCCCACGGGATGGAGCTGACCCCGGAGGGCGGGGTGTTCCTGCGGTATGCCAAGGCGATCCTGCAGCAGGTGGATGAGGTGGAGCATATGTTTACCGAAGGCTCCGCCAAGAAAAAGCACTTTTCCATCTCGGTGCCGCGCTCCAGCTATATCTCGGAGGCCTTTGCCCGTTTTTCCTGCGAGCTTTCCGCCGATGAGGAGTTTGAAGTCTTCTACAAGGAAACCAACGCTATGCGTACCCTGAAGAATGTTCTTCAGGACGACTATAAGCTGGGCATCCTGCGGTATGCCGAAAACTACGACCGCTACTATAAGGAATTGGTGGAAGAAAAGGGTCTGCGGTGTGAGCTGGTGGCGGAATTCCGCTATGCCCTGCTGATGAGCAAGGACTGCCCGCTGGCGCAGCAGGAGAGCATCACCTATGAGGACTTGAAAAACTATATCCGCGTGGCCTATGCCGATCCGTATGTCCCCTCGCTGCCGGCTTCCGAAGTGCGGCGGGAAGAGCTGCCGGATGATATCAACCGGCGCATCTATGTCTTTGAGCGGGCCAGCCGCTTTGAACTGCTTTCCCGCAACCCGCAAGCTTTTATGTGGGTTTCACCGGTTTCGCAGGAACTGCTGGAGAGGTATTCGCTGGTACACCGCCCCTGTGTGGATAGCCGCCGCCGGTATAAGGATGTGCTCATCTACCGGCAGGACTACACACTATCTCCATTGGATAAGCAGTTCATCGCGCAGCTTATTGCTACCAAGCGGGAGCTGCCGGATAATTGGGATCAGTAAGGGCACCCCTGCCCTTATTGCCGGAAGGTATTTGATGTATAAAGTGATTGAACGGAAGGCGTCTGCTGTGACAGGCGCTTTTTGTATACAGTTTTCGCCTGCGGTATATCGATAAAAGCAATACCGATATTACAGAAAAGCAATTCCCATGGCGAATGGGATGTGATAGAATAGCCTTGGAAAGGTACCGCTTATTATCGATATCACATCAACGGATTGACAAGAAGGGGAAGAATACTATGAATACCAAAGAGATCAAAAGAGCCACGATAGGTCGCCTGCCGCAATATCTGCGGTATATCAGCTCCCTGCCGCAGGAGATTACGACCGTTTCCGCTACCGGCATTGCCAAGGCGCTGGACCTGGGCGAGGTGCAGGTGCGAAAGGACCTGGGCGCTGTATGCGGCGCGGGGCGCCCCCGTGTGGGTTATGACCGTGCTGAGCTGACCACCTGCCTGGAGGACTGCCTGGGCGGCCGCCCGGTGGCAGCGGTAATAGTGGGTGCAGGCAAGCTGGGCCGCGCACTGCTGGATTACGCCGGTTTTTCGGAATATGGTACCAACATCCTGGCGGCATTTGATTTGAATGTCCCGGCAGAGGGCGACCGCAGTGAGCTGAAGCCGGTGCTGCCCATGTCGGCGCTGGCGGATTTCTGCGCCGCGAATAATGTCAGCATCGGCATTGTTACGGTGCCTAAGGAAGCTGCGCAGGCGGTGACCGATGTTCTGTACCGCAGCGGCGTGCGGGCATTCTGGTGCTTTGCACCCTGCCGACTGCAGCTCCCGCCCGATGCTGTCATCCAGTACGAGAATCTGGCGCTTTCTTTGGCGCACCTGAAGGCACGTCTGTAACCGGAAGGAGGTCGAGCGATGAATCTGGATCGTATCATTTCGGTGCAGAACAGCATCACCGTTTTTCGGGATGGCGACCGCTGCCTAAAGGTTTTTAATGAGGACTGCGCCAAGGCGGATGTCATCAATGAGGCGCTGAACCAGGCCCGAATGGAGGAAACGACCGTCACTGTCCCCAAAATTCTGGAGGTGACCGAGGTAAATGGCAAGTGGGCCATTGTTTCGGAGTACATCAAGGGTGAAAATCTGGAACAGTTGATGGAGCGCTATCCCGAAAAGGCGGGGGAGTATATGGAACTTTTCGCCTCTCTGCACTGCCACATCCACCAGCAGTCCTGCCCCATGTTCAAAAAGCTCAAGGATGAGCTTCAGCGCAATATCAACAGCTCGGAGCTCTCCGCCACCGACCGGTATGATCTTTATTCCCGGCTGGAGCGGATCCCAAAATATAACGAGGTCTGCCACGGCAACTTTGTGCCGTCCAAGGTCATCATCAGCGCCGCGACAGGAGAACCATATATCATTGATTGGTTCCATGCCACGCAGGGCAATGCCGCCGCAGATGCCGCGTTGACCTATTTGCTGCTGCGGATGCGCGGCCGCAGGGAGGAGGCCGAGCAGTACCTTGCCTTGTTCTGTGAAAAAAGCGAAATCGAACCGCATTATATCCGCCGCTGGATGCCGCTGGTGGCGGCTTCCCAAACGGTAGCCAATGCCCGCAGCCGTGCCGTGCTGCAGCGGTGGATCGATGACCCCGCAGGGGCGCAAGAGATGGAAACAGAGGTGAATGAAGCATGAAAGTTACAGTTTGTATCGGGTCTTCCTGTCATGTGCGCGGCTCCCGCCAGGTGGTGGAGCAGCTGCAGGATCTCATCCGGGATCATAACCTCAGCGATGAGGTGGAGCTGTGCGGGTCCTTTTGCATGGGCCAGTGCCAGCTGGGTGTCTGCGTAAAGGTGGATGATGAGTTCTGCTCCGTCACGCCGGAGGGCACCCGCGCGTTCTTTGAGGAAAAGGTGCTGAAGCCCCTGAATAAGCAATAAACCGCCGCGGCGGGGAGGAAGCTTCTATGGAATGTCTGACCCTGAAAAAAGCCAATTGCAAAAACTGCTATAAATGCATCCGCCACTGCCCGGTCAAGGCTATTCGCTTTTCCGGCAACCAGGCGTATATTATCCAGGATGAATGCATCATGTGCGGTCAGTGCTTTGTGGTCTGTCCGCAGGATGCCAAGCAGATCGTCAGCGAGGTAGGCAAGGTGCGGGTAATGCTGCAAAGCGGCGCGCCGGTGGTAGCCAGCCTGGCCCCCTCCTTCATTGCCAATTACGCCGGCAGCGGCATAGAGGAGATGCGGGAGGCCTTGAAAAAGCTGGGCTTCTATGATGCAGAGGAAACGGCCCTGGGCGCTACTATGGTCAAGCGGGAATACGACCGCATGGTGGCAGAGGAAAACCGGGATATTATCATTTCCTCCTGCTGCCCATCAGTCAATTTGCTTATCCGCCGGTATTACCCGGCGCTGCTGGGATATTTGGCACCAGTTATGTCCCCTATGCAGGCCCACTGTGCTGATATCAAGCGCCGCATTCCCGGCGCTAAAACCGTATTCATTGGACCTTGTGTGGCCAAAAAAGAAGAAGCCCAGGAATGCGGCGAAGTGGATGCCGTACTGACCTTTGATGAGCTGACCGAATGGCTAAACCAGGAGAATATCACTGTGCAGCCGGCCAGCGAACTGAAAAAGGGCGGCCGGGCGCGGCTGTTCCCCACGGCAGGGGGCATTCTGCGCTGCATGGAAAAGCTCAACGCGGACTATACCTACATGGCGGTGGATGGTGCCCAAAACTGTCTGGAGGTGCTGGAGGATCTGCTGCATGGCGGGCTGCACCACTGCTTTATTGAAATGTCGGTGTGTACCGGCAGCTGTGTGGGCGGGCCGGTCATGGAAAAATTCCATCGTTCCCCAGTGCGAGATTACCAGGCGGTGGACCGTGTGACCGGGCAGCAGGACTTTGACCTGCCCCAGCCTTCCTCAGCCCAATTGAGCCAGAAACGCCTGCCGCTCATCAAGGAGCGCCATCTGCCATCAGAGCGGGAGCTTGCCGATATCCTGCGTCAGATGGGCAAAAAGAAGCCGGAGGATGAGCTGAACTGTGGCTCCTGCGGCTACAATACCTGCCGGGAAAAGGCCATTGCCGTTTATCAGGGCAAGGCGGAAATCTCCATGTGCCTGCCGTATCTGAAAGAGCGGGCCGAGAGCTTTACCGGAAATATCGTCAATAATTCACCGAATGGCTTTATCCTGCTCAATGAAAAGCTGGAAATCCAGCAGATCAACCGGGCGGCGCTGCAGATGATGAACCTGTCCTCTCCCTCCGATGTGACGGGAGAACCGGTCGTCCGTGTGCTGGATCCGGGGGATTTCTTTACCGTATTGGAAAGTGGGCAGAGCATCGAGAAAAAGCGCATTTATCTTTCGGAATACGACCGCTATGCTGAGGAGACCATCATCCCGGATCACGAGTTCCATCAGATCATTTGTATCCTGCGGGATGTGACCGAGGAGGAACGGGTTCGCCGGCAAAAGGAAGAGCTCAGCCGGCAGACTGCCGAGATTGCGGATGGTGTGGTGGCCAAGCAGATGCGCATTGTGCAGGAAATAGCTTCCCTGCTGGGCGAAACGGCCGCTGAGACCAAGATCGCCCTGTATAAATTGAAAGGTTCGGTATCCGATGAATGACCTGTGTGTAGAGATTGGCTACAATAGCATCAACCATGTGGGTGAGGAATTGTGCGGCGACCATGTGGAAGCGGTAGGACAGGGAGAGGATTCCTCGGTGCTGGTACTGGCCGACGGCTTGGGCAGCGGGGTAAAAGCCAATATTCTCTCCATCCTTACTTCTCGCATCATTTCTACCATGATCGCCGAGGGCCTGCCGCTGGAAGAGTGCGTCAAGGCCATTGCGGCCACGCTTCCCATCTGCTCAGTGCGCAAGGTGGCCTATTCCACCTTTACCATCATTCGCCTTATCAATAATGAGGTGGCGGAGATTATCTGCTACGATAATCCTCCGGTCATTCTTATCCGGAACGGTGTGTCCACCGATCTGCCAGGCCGGGATATGATCGTGGGGGGAGATAAAAAAGTACATAAATCCGAGCTGCGCCTGCAGGAAGGAGATATCCTGGTGGCGGTGAGCGATGGCTGTCCCCATGCTGGCATTGGGGTGGCATATAACTTTGGCTGGCAGCTAAAGGACATTGCTGACTTTATAGCGACCGCTTCGGTGGCCGGTTACAATGCCAAGACGCTTTCCACCATGCTGGTGGAGGAGTGTGACCGCTTGTATGGTGGCAAACCCGGCGATGATGCCACCGCCTGCGTGGTGCGGGTGCGCCGCCGCGCACCGGTCAATATTCTGTTTGGCCCGCCCCGCAACCGGGATGACGATGCCCGTATGATGACGCTGTTCTTTTCCAAGGGCGGCAAGCGCATTATCTGCGGCGGCACCACGGCGTCCATCGCTTCGCAGTATCTGGGGTCGCCCATCACCACCGAGCTGCACTACCAAAGCAGTGGCCTGCCGCCCATTGCCCACATGGAGGGTGTGGACCTGGTGACAGAGGGCATTATCACCATCAGCCGGGTCATTGAGTACGCCAAGGATGTGCTGGATCAGAACGAACGCCATGAGGAATGGGGCTATGGTCACGATGGTGCCTGTCTTATCAGCCGGATGCTGTTTGAGGAAGCGACGGATGTCAATTTCTTCGTTGGCCGGGCGGTAAACCCCGCCCATCAGGATCCCAACCTGCCCATCAGCTTCAATATCAAAATGAAGCTGGTGGAGGAGCTCTCCGAGCTGCTGCATAAAATGGGCAAGAGGGTCAAGGTCATGTATTTCTAAAAAATAAGGGGGAGCCCATGAGAAAGTTTGATACCAAGGTGCAATACCTGAAATACAAGGTGCTGCGGGAGGTGGCCCGGCAGGCCTGGAATGATACCCTGCTGGATAATGTCATGTCCATTCCGCGGGAGCTGGCGCCCCGCAATGCCGAGACCATCTACTGCTGTGTCTACAAGGAGCGTGCCATCCTGAGCGAACGGGTACGCATGGCCATGGGCGGCAATAAGCAGAACCCCAATGTCATCGAGGTCATTGATATCGCCTGCGATGAGTGTCCCATGGGCGGCTATGAGGTCACCAATTCCTGCCGCGGCTGCCTAGCCCGCCGGTGCGAGGATGCCTGCCCCAAGGGAGCCATCACCTTCCACAACCATGTGGCGCACATCGATAAGGCCAAGTGTGTGGACTGCGGTGCCTGTGCCCGGGTCTGCCCTTATTCCGCCATTGTAGACCGCAAGCGTCCCTGCGAGAACGCCTGCAAGATCAAGGCCATCACCATGAATGAGAATAAGGCCGCCGCTATTGATAACAATACCTGCATTTCCTGCGGTGCCTGCGTCTATCAGTGCCCCTTTGGCGCCATCACCGATAAATCCTATATCCTCAATGTCATTGATATGATAAAAAAGAGCGGGGACAATGAGAAATACCATGTCTATGCGGTCATTGCCCCCTCCATCTCCAGCCAATTCACCTACGCCAAGCTGGGGCAGGTTGTCACCGGGCTGCATCGGTTGGGGTTTTACTCGGTGGCGGAGGCCGCCCTGGGTGCCGATATGGTGGCCGATGCCGAAAGCCGCGAACTGGTGGAAAAGGGCTTTCTGACCAGCTCCTGCTGCCCCGGATTTGTCAGCTATATTGAAAAGGCCTTCCCGGAATTGAAACCTTATATCTCTCACAATCTCTCCCCCATGGCCACCATTGCCCGCTATCTGAAGGAGCATGATGCAACGGCCAAGGTTGTCTTTATCGGTCCCTGCACGGCCAAAAAGGGGGAGGCCGCCAAGCAGGAAGTCCGCCCCTATGTGGATGCCGCAATGACCTTTGAGGAGTTACAGGCGCTTTTTGACAGCCGGGAAATCGATATCACTGCGCTGGAGGAAGGAATGCTGGATGAGGCCTCCTACTTCGGACGCATTTTTGCCCGCTGCGGCGGTTTGGCGGAAGCGGTGGCCCAAGGGATCAAGGAGCATGGCCACACCGATTTTGAGCTGAAAGCAACCTCCTGTGACGGTATTGAACAGTGCCGCATTGCCCTGTTCAAGAAGAGCAAAAAGCTGCTGGATGCCAATTTCATTGAAGGAATGGCCTGCACCGGTGGGTGCATCGGTGGGGCAGGATGCCTGACCCACGGCCCCCGCAGCCGTGCCGAGGTAGATAAATACGGGATGGAAGCCAACGATAAAACCATTACCGAGGCGTTGGCAGCTCTGGAGCCTAAGCCCTAAACATAAAACAGAAACAGTGCGTACCGCAGGCTGGCAGTGCGCACTGTTTTAGGTTTGTACAGGGGGCAGGTTTGGGGCCCGCAGAGCAAGCCGCAGGCGGCTTGCT
>ENA-ORSA01000763-ORSA01000763.1-human-gut-metagenome-genome-assembly--contig:-NODE-763-length-32243-cov-4.421492_pt1 | contig 32243 bp, 34 predicted proteins | sample MGYA00242179_ERZ509142 | MGnify/ENA primary metagenome ERZ509142 (study PRJEB26280, sample SAMEA2338659) | human gut metagenome | biome: human gut; feature: human-associated habitat; material: faeces... | reverse complement strand
GGCTTTGCGCCCCCGCCGTTAGGCGGCCCCCGCAGTGTTTTTCATGGTTTGGGCACGATGCCGGTAACACTAAAACGTTGCGTTCCTATTTGGACATTTCAGTGCCGCTGAAGAAGGTCCTTTATCTACATCCTTAGCTTCTGCCATTGATAGTTTCATAAAAAAACATCCAAAATGTAGCGTAATACAAATCCAGGCATCCAAACTTGACGGGCATGACTTGTTGTTTATTACAAGCCTAAACTCTTATGACCCCAAGATGATAGATGGTTATTGCATTTATAAAGACAAATTAATAACATATTATCAAACAGACAGCATGGATAGGGCATCCATAATTGATGCTAAATATCTATTGAAGTTTAGTGGGAAAATCAAGAATTATGAAAGTACCCATTCGAATAACGTGATTTTCGAGCCTAAACAGGAATTGTATGAAATTGTTGGCAACGGCAAATTGTCATTTATAAGTAATCAGTCAGAGTTAAAATTCAATAGAGACAACATCACAGGACGCAATGTGATTAAAAATGAAAATGTAAATAAACTTCTAAATTCATACATACAAAACAATGTCAACGTTTTATACGAACTTCGATTTGTGATAAAAAACAATAAGAGGTATGCAACATTACGTTCTATGATTTTTTATGACAAGGATAAATACGACGGGTATTTTTATAGAAACGGGTATTTAGTTGTTTTGTATGATGCAGGGCAGTCAAATGGGATATTAGATGGCACTTGGATAAAGAAAGGAAAATTTGGCATACCCAATTTTAGACATACGACCATTACAGACTGGAATTATCCATATCCAATAAAATTTGAAATACTTTCAAACGGACACATTAGGCAGCTTCCTCTATGCGAAGGCCTTTTTATTTGAACGTGATGAAAAAGGGGGACTTTTACGACACGGAAGAATAAACCTTACGGTTTTGGCGTGCGGCGAAAACAAATTGGCATAATGTAAGCAATGGGGATGCAGGAGCCCAAACCTATGCGAGCAAAATCAACAAGCACTGCCTGTTGACTCTTCTGCAAGCCGTTGAGCTTCGGCTCTTGCCGGTTTGCCTGTCTCTGTAATCGGAATTTTGGTTACAGCAATAAATAATTTAGGTTGCCAATACTTTGGCAAGACGTTTTCACAAACAGTTTTTATGTCACAAGCATCGGCTTCTTTTTCTTCAAACAGCAAGGTCACAGCTTCTCCAAGACGGGCTTCACGGCGTTTTGTTATGATGAACGGAGTGCGCAAATGCGGCCTCAACATATCCTCCACATCCTCAATCCTTATTTTAATGCCGCCGCTGTTTATCACATTGTCCTTACGCCCCAATATCCTGAAACGGCGGCCGTCAGGGTGAAGTTCGGCAATGTCGTTGGTGTGCAACGTCTCACCGCACACCAAAGGGGCATCAATAACAAGGCAGCCGTCAGGGTTAAGACTAACGTTGACTCCGGTGAACGGAGTGTACCAGCTGTCTGCGTCATTACCGCTAAGCCGCCGCAAAGCGATATGCGACAATGTTTCCGTCATGCCATATGTGCTCCATACTGGATTGGGGAAGCCGCGCAATTCGGCGGCCAAAGTCTTGTCTATGGCGCCACCGCCGATAATCAGATGTTGTATATTCATCAAAAGTCTGCGCTCTTTATCGCTCTGCAAACTGCACAAAACTTGCATCGGCACCATGGCAGCAAACACCGGAGCCTCCGTCAAACCGGCAAGCGGACGGCTTGACGGATTTACATTTATAAGGCGCAAACCCCTGACGATGGAACGCACCACTACCATTTTGCCTGCTATGTAGTCAAGCGGCATACACAACAGGGCAGTGTCACCAGGCCTTAAACCGAGGAAGTCGCACGTCATCCGCGCGCTAACCTCCATTCTGTGCTTCTCAACAAGGATTGGCTTGGGCACACCGGTAGAACCGCTTGTATGTACAAGCACCGTCGGGGAAGAGCTGTGCCAATCTTTAAGAAAACCCTGCAAATCCATTCAATACTTCACATTATAATAAATCCTTTCGCCACGGATTTCAATCGGCATGTCGATATTGTCGGTAAAAAGCTGCCCCGTGCCGAGACCTTGCGGCATTGTTATGCCTGCACCATACACCTTGGCGGCAAGCTGCGCAATGGAATTAAGCCCTACGTTGCTTTCAAGCGCACTGGTTATCCATGTTTTCACTCCGTTGGCGTCTGCCGCCTCAATCCATTTCTCCGTACCATACATGCCTCCGTGCAGCGACGGTTTCAATATGACATAAGTCGGCTTTATTATGTTCAGCATGTATGACATCATCGCAGGGTCACTAATTCCGATAAGCTCCTCATCAAGTGCTATGGGCAACGGCGACTCACGGCACAGCTGCGCCATGTAGCTCCACTGGTGGGGCTTTATCGGCTGCTCTATTGAATGTATTGAATATTGGGACAACAGTTCAAGCTTGTAAAGTGCTTCGTCGGGAGTTAACCCTCCGTTTGCATCAAGTCGCAACTCTATCTCCGAAGCCGAAAAGCGGTCACGTATACGCTTTACCAAATCAAATTCTTTTTCAAAATCTATCGCCCCGACTTTCAGTTTGACGCAATGGAAACCTTGCCTGATTTTCTCTTCCATACGTCCAAGCATCTCCTCATAGCTGCCCATCCATACAAGGCCGTTTATCGGTATGCCCTCTTCTCCACGGCTGAACGGCGTATCGAAAAAAGCCGTAGTGCCAGAATTGAAATGAGTCAAAGCCGTTTCCAAGCCGAATAGCATCGAAGGATACTCCCTCATTTTCTCATAATCTACCGCTCCTTCGCGTTCAAATGTATCGCAAAAGGCACGCAATCTTTCTGCATAATCAGCTCCGTAATCGCAACTTAGGTCAGGCAGCGGGGCACATTCGCCTATTCCCTTACAGTCAGAAGCGTCAGGCGAGGTAAGTTCAAGCAGCCACGACTGCCTTTCGGTATATATTCCGCGAGACGTTCCTGCCGGTTGCTTGAAGTGGAACGTCCGCGGTATTATTTTGATATTATATTTCATTTGAGAACATGTTTTGCATCAAGGAAGCTTGGGATATTTTTTGAAGTCGGGCTTGCGCTTTTCAAGAAAAGCCTTGCCTCCTTCTTGCGCCTCGTCCAAGAAGTAATAAAGCATGGTGGCGTCGCCTGCAAGCTCTTGTATGCCGGCTTGTCCGTCAAGTTCGGCGTTGAGACCTGCCTTTATCATGCGCAGTGCCAACGGACTACGTTCCATCATGGTTTGCGCCCATTCTACACAAGTGTCTTCCAATTCGTCGAACGGCACAACACAGTTTACAAGTCCCATCCGTTCAGCTTCACGGGCTGAATACTGCCTGCACATGAACCAGATTTCGCGTGCTTTCTTCTGTCCTACGATGCGTGCAAGGTAAGAAGCACCGAAGCCGGCGTCAAACGAACCGACCTTAGGCCCAGTCTGCCCGAATATCGCGTTCTCGCTTGCTATCGTCAGGTCACATACTACATGCAACACATGGCCGCCGCCGATGGCGTATCCGTTGACCATCGCTATTACAGGTTTTGGTAAAGAACGAATCTGCTTTTGAACATCAAGGACGTTAAGGCGTGGCACACCGTCCTCGCCTACATATCCGCCACGCCCCTTCACGTGCATGTCGCCACCGGAGCAAAACGCCTTGTCGCCAGCTCCGGTCAGTATTACAACGCCTATGCGCTGAGCCTCACGACAATAAGCGAACGCCTGGCTCATCTCCCATGTAGTTCTCGGCGTAAAGGCGTTACGGAAACGTGGTCGGTTGATTGTAATCTTGGCTATGCCCTCAAATTCTTCAAACAAGATTTCCTTGAAATCAAAACCTTCTATGGTTTTCCAAATTCTATTTTCCTTCATTTCCAATATATTTCATAAAATCACTTATCACGCGCTTGTCTTCTTCTGCGTCAGTAAAAATCTCCAATAACATCGGTCGCTTTGATGCCGTTGTCAGAAGCGTAGCCAATCCCAAACGTAATTCTTCCATGTTTCTGGCAAAAAGATAACCAATGTCGTTCTGCGCGCATATTCCTTTAGCATCAGTATTGTGGCGCGCTGTAACCAATCCGTCGAAAGCGGCACTATCACGCAATCCTTTAAGGCTGTAGAATATTCCGCCACAGCTGTTGTTCAGCAATATTATGCGCAAATTCCCTTGTAGGTTAGTATTCCACAATGCGTTTTGGTCATAGAAAAAGCTCAAATCTCCAATTACGCAAAATACTACCGCCTGTCTGTTGGCAACAGAAAATCCGGCAGCAGTAGAAAGGCTGCCTTCAATGCCGTTTACCCCTCGGTTGCACCAAACATGATGCGAAGCATAAATGCAGGCCAGCCTTATTGCATTGCTGTTGGCATAATGCACTTCCCAATCGTAATCCATATCGCCGAGAGAAAGCTCAAACTCCCTTACAACTGCCATCTGTGAATAACTCGGCTCATAACACCATGCCTGCTCACAGACTTTATCCATAAGTTTGTTCCACTTCTTCGCATAGTCGCTTCCTAATCGGGTGTTAACATCTTCAATCTCTTCCAAATAAGACGAAAAAGCCAATAGCGCCTCTACGGGACTACATTTTACAACGCCGGTCTGACACATAAACGTATCGTGAACCTCGCCTTCGCTTGACACGCCCCACGCTTCTGCGATATTGGCATCCCTAAGAAATCGCTTCAACCTTTTGCTGACAATAGTATCACCGACATAAAGCAAAAAGTCAGGAGCATAATCGGCTACATTGTCATTGTCAATGCTTGCAAGTGCCAAATCAGATAATCGTTGCGTTCCACTTGACAATGGTTCAGACAACACCGCAACATGTTTCCCAATAGTTTTCAATGCTTCCTCTATTCTGTCATGGCAACTATTTATCTGACCTACAACAAGCATCGGACGTTTAGCTTCAATCATGCGTGACAATACACAACACTTAAAAGCTCGTGCATCAAGTACAGGCTTTATGTTATGGACCTTGGACACAATAGGCAGTTTCGGAACATTAAATTCAAATAAAGGCTCGCTTATTGGAACATTGATATGCACAGACATCCGTCCGTCTACCGTAACAGCCATTAACGCCTCATTGGCAAGGCGTTTGCAATGCCAACGTTCAACTTCGTCATGAGGTTCTGAAAGATTGACACTTTCGCAGACAAAACAGCCAAACGCATCAGGCTGATATAAGGTTTGGCCGTCAAGTTGCCCTATCCATGCTGCCGGACGGTCTGCGGAAATAACAATCAGGCCATGATGCTGGTAAGTAGCTTCGGCCACTGCCGGTACAAGATTTAGCAAAGCAGTGCCTGATGTAACACAGACGGCAACAGGGTCATCGCAAGCCAATGACATGCCCAAAGCATAAAAGCCGGCACTGCGTTCGTCTGTCACAGGGTAACATTCTATGCTACCGCATTCATTAAGATTGTGAACGATAGGAGCATTCCTTGACCCCGGACAAACAACCGCACGCTTTACACCATGCTCTATGAGCAATGATGTCAATATGTTTACATTCTCTTTATTGACAAACATCTTCTCATCGTATCCATTTTGGCTTCGGTCTCAAGCCATTCATCATAAACTTCACTATCAGCCAATAAGCCACCACCGGCATAAAGACGGCATTTGCATTTGTCAATCTGCATACATCTCAATGTTACATAAAGATGCGTACCTTCTTCACCAATATTTAGCGGACCGGCAAAACCGCTGTAATACTTGCGGTCGTATGCTTCGTTTTCACAAATAAAATTATAAGCATCAGATTTAGGAATACCGCATACTGCAGGCGTAGGATGCAACTTTTCGATAAGTTTGCCAATATCCATGACATCTATCTTGAAGTAAAAATCACTGCGCAGATGTTTTACTAATCCAGCCCTTGCCGTATAAGGCCCGGTTTCATTAATCGCTGAAGAATAACCATACAGACACTCTTTTATATACGTTGAAACATATTCCTGCTCACGTATGTTTTTCGTACTCCATTCATGTATGTCACCAGCATCTTTTCGTTCAGCCAATTGCATATCAGAGTCCTTGTACTCATCAATGGGCATCGTTCCTGCAAGAGCCATGGTATGCCATGTGTCTTTATTGTTTTCCAATAATATTTCAGGAGTAGCCATAAGCCATGTTCCACATTGCGGCATTGACACCAAAGCTATGAACATGCGAGGATAAAGGACACAGGCTCGCATAAAAAGCTTTTCGATATCAAGCGGTGAAACGGCCTCTTCGTCAGAACAACGTGAAAGCACAATTTTTGAGAACTCTCCAATTTCAAGCTTATCATGGAAGCGTGAGAAAACTTTTTCATATTTATGGCGTTCTCCGTCGATGTTCCGTTTATGGAAAAGAACTTCGTCAAAATCTACAAGCTCGTCAACAATATGTTTTTCCACAATATTCGGACTAAGGAGCAAAAACGGTAGCCCAAAAGTATGACGAAACGGAGCAAATATAAAACCAGACTTGCCATTAAGTTCTTTACACGATGACAATGTAAGCGGTTCGCCGCTTGTCTGTTTCATCAATGTGTATTCGTTTGCATAAGGGTATCTGTATAAGGCAAATGCACCTTTCATCGCATACTTATTTATATCAATGATACTTATTTGAAATACCAAAAATACAAAGCAACAAGAGCCGCGATTATCACCGCAAAGAACAGTGACTTCATCAGACAGCCGGCAACTTTCTTCAATACAATTATCGCCACAATGGCAGCAATAATGCAGAAAATGTAATATGCAAAATTTTCCATTTATACAACAATCTTATCCTTACTTGAACAAACTTTTGAAAGCTGGTGGTATTGGAGTTTCAAATTCCATACGTTCCCTCGTGACTGGATGGTAAAAACACAGCACATAAGCGTGCAAGCACAGACGATGAAGAGGGTCATCGCCATTCCCATATTTAATGTCGCCACACACAGGATGTCCCATGTCGGCTGAATGTACGCGTATCTGGTTCTTACGTCCGGTCTCCAAACGGTATTCCACAAGGCTGTGTTCCGTGGTACGTGCCAGTGTATGAAAATGTGTCACAGCATATTTGCCTCCATTATCAACCGGCGACGAATATGTAATATACGCTTTGTTGTCTTTCAACCAGTTGGCTATCGTTCCTCCTTCGTCCTCTACCTCACCACTGACAACGGCAACATAACGGCGGTCGTAAACGATGTCATGCCAATTGTGCTCCAATATCTGCTCTGTCACCATATCCTTGGCATAAACCATGAGTCCGCTCGTGTCCCGGTCAAGCCGATGTACCACATGAGCAGTACAACGCTGACGACTTTTGCGAAAATAATCGTCAAGCACGGATTTAACATTAAGCGAACTATGCCCGGCAGCCATCGATAGTATGCCTATGTTCTTTTCCACCACAACAAGATACCTGTCTTCATATACAAGCTTGACATAACGGCTTTTAAGCAACAAGTTGTCACGTTTTCGCTTGCTTACAGCCACCTTCATGCCCGGTTGCAATGGATAGTCAAATTGTGTAACGCACTTTCCGTCAACCTTGATGCCACGTCCACGCAGCGTGGCTTTTATTTTTGTGCGGCTCTCATTATTGACGTTTGCGAGCAGGAACTCAAGCAGCGGCTTTTCCTCTGTTACTGTAAAATATAAATAATCTGCATTTGGTTTACGATTATCCCTATTCAACATGATATATCTTTACAATTCTGATTGGATATGATGTTCAGGCACAATTGCCAAATATTGCAAATCTACGTTTGTGTTGTTTTCCATATAATGCGAATGGCCCTCAGGGCAATAATGCACCTGTCCCTCTGCTACGGTCTCCACTTTGCCGTCATAATGGAATGTGGCTGTTCCGCTGACAACATAAACTATCTCAGAATTGCCGTCATGCTGATGGAGTCCGCTTGACGCTCCCGGACGCAGGCAACTCTTCATTATCTTGCACTTGCCGTCAACATAGTTACGGGTGAGCAATTCGCCATGCCCACCCTTGAAATTCATTATGTTTTCCTCTTTTATATTGTCAAAATCTATAACCATAACGTATGTGTTTATTCCTTGTCAAACAGCGTGTTTATCTCGGCTATCTCATCTTCGTCAAACCATTTGCCGAGTTTGGATTTTGCCTTGTCTTTTATTTCTTCAGACACATTGCCCCACACTTTGTTAAGTACGTACACCAGCACTGCCAAATCATCTCCCAATCCGGCTATGGGGATAGCATCCGGAATGACATCCAAAGGACTTATCAGATAACCTAACGCGCCGATGATGATGGCTTTGTCTTTTACGGAAATCTTGTCGCTCTGCAACGTATAATAAAGTATCAATGCGGCATATACCAACTTCGCCCCCGCCCTCTTGGCTATTCTTGAGATTTTTTCAATAAAATCACTTGCCGTGAATTTATTGGAATATGACATAAAATCTGGTAAATTCATATCCTCACAAACTTTTAAATAGTGCAACTTAATTTGGCACAAAAGTAGTAATTATTTTCATTTCCTCCAAATTTATTTTGTGTTTAGCAATAGTTGTTATACCTTTGGGGAAATTTTGAATGCGTATGGAAAAGATGCGATTTACAGACTGGGAACACTCTATAACCGAAAAGATAGACAGCTATAAAGCCTGTTATGATTTTCCGCGTCCGGAAGATTTCGGTACTACTGAGAACGAAGTGAAAGACTATGTGTACGACAAGCAACGCATACTCGACCGTGGAGAGGAACGCAGCAGAAACCTCGTAATACCCGGCATCATACTTGTAATGCCTGTAATAATACTGTCAGGCTTCGGTGAAGGAGTAAAGATACTGCTTATTGGAGTATTGCTCGGCGTCATTTTCACAATGCTTTATTTTGCAATAGCAAAAGCCATTGACAAAAGGAGACTGAACAAAATGTACGATGGCGATATCGAACGGTATATACAAGCCGTATCAGACTACGTTGTAAAATGACCTGAAAAACAGCGTTGCCGGCAGTAGTCAGTCGGTGAACAGTCCCATATCATAACTATTTTGGCTGTAATAACGCATCACATATCTTTAAGCAATATTTCCCGTTGGCTGTCCAGATATTCAGAACGCGACCTTATCACATGCTTCCAATTATCTGTGGCGAGCATGTGCATGTCAAGCTCTATCGACCATTTCCCTTGCGACTCAATCCTATCTATCAGCATCCCAACACTCAACCTTTCCGTAGATTCGGCCGGCTGATACATGCTTTCCTCGCCTTTCTCATCGCTCGTCACTTCTATTATTATATGCACTCGTGTCAATTCGTATAGCAAGTCATTGACAATTCTTACGGGTATTCCGGTCTTCAATTTTAGCTCCAACGCAGTATAAGGCCTGCCACCCTCGTCAAAACGCTTGCATATCAGGCTTGCCAACATTACGCTCAACATAAGCCGGTAACGGTGGCAAATGTCTTCGGTCTTGGCTCGGAAAGCAAAGTCTTCAAGATTTTGACTCGTATAACAAAGCTCTGCGCCGAACAGGCATATCGTCCAAGATATTTGCACCCAAAGCATGAACAGCGGCAGGGCGGCAAACGAGCCGTAAATGGCGTTGTAACTGCTCACCCATATCTGCGAGTGGATGTAAACAAGCTGAAGCCCCTGCATGGCCACGCCGGCAAGAATGCCTGGAACAATTGCGCAGCCAAGTTTTACCTTCGTGTTAGGCATGAACAGATACAAGGCTATAAACACGGCCGACATGAAGATGTAAGGCATCAAGGCTATGATGAAACGCATTACCGGCGCCAGCAACGCATAGCCCTCGATGCTGTCGGACACCGTTGCCACAAATATGGAAATACCCGACGTTATCACTATTATTATCGGCACAAGAAGGAACATCGCCATATAGTCGGTTATGGTGCGGAACAGGCAGCGCGGCTTCTTTACCTGCCATATGTAATTAAATGTCTGCTCGATGTTGTTTATAAGCATTATGACCGTCCATAGCATGAATATAAGTCCGACGCCAAGGAATATGCCGCTTTTCGTGTGGACAAGATATGAGTTTACGAAACCGACTATAACCTCCGCCGCCTGCGGCTGGCTTGCCAACGCGTCACGGAACCATTCCTCGATATACTTATTATAACCGAAACCACGGGCTATGGCGAAAACCACAGCCATTATCGGCACTATGGCAAGCAAAGTGGAATAAGTAAGGGCCGATGCGGCATCAATCATCCTCTTTGTCGTGGCGCGCTCGATAGCAAGAAGCAGCTTCTTCACCACGCCGTATAGAAAATACAGCCACGGCGAAACGTCCTGACGCTTAACATGCCAAATGCCTACGGTAATGAATTTAATTATCCGCGTTATCTGTTTTTTCATACGTCTTACGGTCATAAGGTTGTTCAGGCGGTTCACTTCAAGATTTCCAATCTCTTTTAAGTCCACCGATATAAACAAAAAAAGGAATACAGTGTCCCTGTAAGCCGGGTTCTGTTCCGCCTTGACCTTGAGGCCAAGCGGCGCCTGCCATTTATCTACGCCACAAATCACTCTGCGGCTCAAGCGTTCCACCCTCCATCGTTTAATAATCGGGCGGACAACCCTCAGACGATGGTTTACGCGAACTTGCAGCCTCCAGATAGCACAGCCTGGCAGTCGCCTGCCAGCTGGTGGTCTCTTACACCGCCTTCTCACCCTTACCCACGACATGCGCAGGCGGTTGTTTTCTTCTGCATCATCCTGCCGTCGCCGACAGCTTCCAGTTTCAGAAGTGGAGCGTCCTATGCTGCCCGGACTTTCCTCTCGCATTACAACTAATGCCAGCGGCAGACCGGAACACTGTATTCTGAATGCAAAGATAACGCAAAAATGAGAGAAATACAAAATTAAGACTGATTAAACGGTGTTTTACCCCATATTACCGCTTCACATTGCATGTTTATGTATCATATCGTCCCTGCAAGTTTCAAATGCCGTATTTAGCATGGTCAAAGGTGGCCTTTGACCATGCTAAATACGGCATTTGAGAGCATCATATATAACATATTGGCAACCCTTTGATTTTCAGCATATTAAGGAGCTACGCACATCTGATGACAAAAATGCCGTCCAAACACATAGTTTGAGCCGTCCAAACATCATGTTTGAACGGCTCAAACTATGTGTTTGGACGGCGCTTACATGTGCCAAAGGCGGTCCATACAAATGCAGGTTGCTTTTTAACGCGATTTTCTTTTCAGTTTGTTTTCAAGCTTTGGTATCTTCAACTTCACGCCTTCCTTAACATTTACGATACCGTTATGCACCTGAATATAACATTCCATACCGTCGCCAAGATAGAACTTCGATATTCCCTTCAATGTTTCTCCATGCTTTACCGTAACGGTTTGTGCCGTTCCCACTATACGGTACGCACCTGTATTCATTATGGCTATAGCATTTTTGTATTCAGGAGAATTACTTACTTCTGCCGACGGCGTTGCAAAATCCTTGTCCGCACCAATATTTGCCTTGACTTGTTTCACTGTGTCCGCACCCAAGCTTGCAGCCTTTTCCACCGCAACAGTATCCTTATGATGTACGGTGTCGGCTTTTTCAACGGTCATAGCCGGCTTTTTCGTAATATATACAGTCTTTGTCTCAACCATCGGCTCAGCCGAATAGCGCCCCCAGTAATATCCGCCGATAAAAGCACCTACACCGACAAGCAATACTAAAACTGCTGTTAAAAAAGCTTTATGACGGACGATAGAACTGCTATCTTCAACTTCGTAATAAATGGGGCCATTCTCTTCCTCTGCACTTTTCACAGGCATATCCGTGTCCACACTGGCAGCATTGACACTTTCAGGCTGTTCAATATCATGCACATCAGTTATATCGGCATCTGTTTCAGGCTCGTCATCATCTACACTCACATGAGGTGTTGCTTCTGTCTCACAGGCTTCAACGTCATCCTCCGTCGGTACAACCGGCTCTTTAGTCATGACTGTTTCATCTGTTGCAGATGCTTGAACATCTACTTCATTAGCCTTTGTTTCCGGAATATCATCAACCGCTTCGGTGTTGTCATCAACATCGTCTTGAATCCTACCCATTTCTTCCAAATCCACACCATCATTCAAAACTACTGTCTCAAATTGTGCGAACGGCTTATTAACCAAGTCACGCATCACTGGGTCTGGCGTAAACGTAATCTTACCATGACTTTCTATGACAACACGCTCACCAGTGTTTACGTTGACGCTCTCACGTTCACGCACGTCAATCACCTTGAATGTGCCAAGCCCTTTTACCTTCACGGCCTTCTCGGAGTTTAAACCTTCATTTATCACGTCGAACAGTGCGGTGACAAAATCCTCCGCATCACGCTGTGCCAAACCGTGCTTGGCAATTATGGCTTTCGCCATATCCTGAATTGAAATTCTTGCCATCAAGCCTGTCCTCCATTCTTTAATTTCTCTTTGATTGACGCAATAGGTTTAAAATTGAGCACAAGTTTTGGAGGAACAAGCATTCTCTGTTTGGTACCAGGATTTACAACAATGCGTTCCAAACGCTTCTTCACCTCAAAAGTTCCGAATTTTGGAATTGCCACAACGTCGCCACCTTGGAAAGCTTCATTCATAGAATCTATAATGGTGTTAACCATCTTTTGAGTATCGTCCAACGTGTAGCCGGAGCGTTGGGACAATTCAGAAATAAAACTTTTGTTGTTCATAATAAAAACTTATCACTATATGAAGACTTGCACATGAATTATAGAACAATACCGTACAAATCAAATTCCTCGGAACTTGTAATCTTTACATTATAGAATGAGCCCGTGCGCAATCTCTTTTCTGTAACGGGAATAAGAACTTCCGGGTCAACTTCAGGAGAACTGAACTCTGTTCGTCCGACATAATAATCACCTTCTTTTCTGTCTATTATGACCTTAAACACTTTGCCAACCTTTGAAGCTGCTATATCTGCGCTGATTTCCTGTTGCAAGGCCATCAACCTGTCCAAACGTTTCAGCTTAATGTCCTGACTGATGTTGTCTGCATAATGGATGGCACTATATGTTCCCTCTTCCTCAGAATAAGCAAATGCCCCCATGCGCTCAAAGCGCGCCCATTTTGTAAACTCCATCAGCTCATTGAAATCATCGTCGCTTTCATTCGGGAACCCTACCATCAATGTTGTGCGCAAATGTATTCCTGGCACCTCTTTCCTTATGCGCTCTATCAGTTCATAGGTCTCGGCCTTGGTTATATGCCTCCTCATGGCGGAAAGCATATTGTCTGAAACATGCTGCAAAGCTATGTCAAGATATTTGCACACATTCGGCTTTTCACGGATAACATCCAACAGTTCGTAAGGGAAATGCGTCGGATATGCATAATGCAGGCGTATCCATTTTACGCCGGGAATATCAGCCATATCCGAAACAAGCTCGGCAATATGCCGTTTCCCATCAATGTCTATTCCATAATACGTCAATTCTTGTGCTATAATCTGAAATTCCTTTACGCCATTGGCTACCAAATATCTAACCTCATCAAGTATCTCCGATTTAGGTCTGCTGACATGCTTGCCCGTTATCAAAGGTATAGCACAATAAGCACAATGGCGGTCACAGCCTTCACTTATCTTTATATAAGCATAATGATGTGGCGTAGTCTGCACACGGCAACCTTTACACGACGGAATCTCTGCCTTTCCCAAATCGGCCAAAAGCTGTTTATAGTCAAACTTACCATAATATTTGTCTACCTGTGGTATCTCCTTCTCAAGTTCCGACTTATATCTTTGCGAAAGACAACCCATGACAAAAAGTTTCTTCAATTTCCCTTTTTCCTTCGCATCGGCAAACTCAAGAATGGTATTGACACTTTCCTCCTTTGCGTCACCAATAAAGCCACAAGTATTTATGACAGCAATCTCGCCTTGAGGATTTTTGCTGTCATGTGTGCACTTATATCCATTAGCTTCAAACTGTTTCATCAACACCTCTGTATCCACAAGGTTTTTAGAACAGCCCAAAGTAATAAAGTCTATCTGATTTTTTCTCACTTTTCTACATTAAAAAGAGAATCGACAAATTGGTTTTTATTGAACAATTGCAGGTCTTCCATCCTTTCACCCAAACCTATATATTTAACCGGCACTTTCAACTGGTCCGATATACCAATGACAACACCACCCTTTGCAGTCCCGTCAAGTTTTGTTATAGCCAAACTTGTTATCTGTGTCACGGCAGAGAATTGTTTTGCCTGTTCAAAAGCGTTTTGTCCCGTAGAGCCGTCAAGAACAAGCAACACTTCATCGGGAGCCTGCGGAACGACTTTCTTCATCACATCCTTGATTTTCTTAAGTTCGTTCATAAGCCCGACTTTGTTATGCAAACGTCCTGCGGTGTCTATAAGAACAACATCCGCGGAATTCGCTTTAGCAGAGCTTAAAGTATCAAAAGCGACACTGGCAGGGTCAGCCCCCATTTGTTGCTTTATAACTGGTACACCAACACGTTCTCCCCAAATCGTCAGTTGCTCTACCGCCGCTGCACGGAATGTGTCAGCTGCACCAAGATACACTTTCTTTCCTGCTTTCTTGAACTGATATGCAAGTTTCCCTATTGTCGTGGTCTTACCTACTCCGTTTACCCCGACAACAAGTATGACATAAGGAGAATGGTCCGAAGGTAAATCCCAGTTCTCGTTATCTACGGAATTATTTTCTGTAAGCAAAGCCGCAATCTCATCACGGAGTATAGCGTTCAGTTCTGACACTGAAACATATTTATCTCGTGCAACTCTTTCTTCTATCCTCTTTATGATTTTTAGCGTGGTATCAACACCTACATCCGAGGTTATAAGCACTTCTTCAAGATTGTCCAGTACGTCATCATCGACCTTTGATTTTCCTGCAACGGCTCTCGCTATCTTAGTGAAAACACTTTGTTTCGTTTTTTCAAGACCCTTGTCAAGCGTTTCCTTCTTATCCCTATTGAATAATCCAAATAATCCCATATCTATGTATTTTGCTACAAAATTAGTAAAATGAACTCACACTTACAACAAAAAAGGCCGCAAAATTCATTGCGACCTTTCATTGATATGATGTCTTGACAAAATCAATTCTTGAAGAAATCCTTTACTGCCTCATTGGGCACCATCTGCTCATCAAAGATGTAAGCACCAGTCTTGGGGCTTTTTACCATCTTGATAACCTTAGTATAAGCGCGACCATCCTTTGAACCTTCATGGAGGGTTGCGACGGTTTTCTTTGCCATTTCCTAAATTATTTAATTGTTATTTTATCTCCTTATGAAGAGTCATCTTCTTCAAGATAGGATTATACTTCATTAACTCCATTCTCTCAGGCGTGTTCTTACGGTTCTTAGTCGTTACATAACGGCTTGTACCAGGAAGACCACTGTTCTTCATCTCGGTGCACTCCAATATGACCTGCACCCTATTGCCTTTAGCCTTCTTTGCCATGGTCGATTATTCTCCTATTACTTTAATGTCTTTCCAATCACAGTAGCCTTTAGAAACAGCCTGCTTGAGAGCCGCGTCCAAACCAACTTTGTTTATAAGGCGCAGACCTGCCGCGCTTATCTTCAAGCTTATCCAGCACTGCTCCTCTACATAGTAAAACTTCTTCCTGAAAAGGTTTACATCAAAACTGCGCTTTGTGCGGTGCTTTGAATGTGAAACATTATTTCCAATCTGGGCTTTCTTACCTGTTATTTGACAAATCTTAGACATTGCTATCTACCTTTTTTGTTTTAATTTTGATACTTATTCCAAACAGCGTGCAAAATTACAAACTTTTTCCGAATAATCAAAATATTCGCATCAATAATAAACCTTTTAATCTTTTTTAGTATTGACAACGTGCGAACTATATGACATTCAACCTATTAAGGAACAAAAGACTTATGTTTTCAACCTAAATCCTGCACATCATCTTCACTCTTCAACCGTTCTGTAAGATAGCCCAAAAACAACTGAAGAGCCTGCGTTGTAGCATTTGCCAGATTTAAGTCACGCCCTTTGTCCTCTTCAAGTTTCAATGTAACAATATCATCTGCTGTACCACAAGCAAGCCAAATCGTGCCAACCGGAATGTCGTGTGTACCTCCGGCCGGCCCGGCTATACCGGTAGCGGAAATCGCATAGTCAACTCCCAATGCCTCTATTGCGCCTTTGACCATTTCGATTGCAACCTCTTCACATACAGCGGTTTTCTCTTCAAGAACGACATGACTGACCCCAAGTATTTTTTCCTTTATCTCATTTGTATAAGAAACGATGCCGCCCTTGAAATAATTAGATGCACCTGGCATCAAAATTATCGCCTCGGCAATCCTTCCACCAGTACAACTCTCGGCAGTACCAAGCGTCTTCCCCTTTTCCCAGATAAACTGGCTTATCTCCTTGCTTAATATTTTATTTTCGAAATCCATATCTTTTTATATATGTTTATTTGAATGTAACCTTTGAGAATGCGGGCCTGTCAATAGAACAAAAGTCCTTGTCAAGATATTTATAATAGCCCGTTATACCTATCATCGCCGCATTATCCGTAGTATAGCTGAACTTTGGAATGTATATTGTCCAGCCATATTTTCCGGCATATTCATGAAAAGCGTTTCTCAATCCCGTGTTCGCACTTACCCCACCGGCTACGGCGACGTGCTTTATACCGGTCTGTTTAACTGCAAGTTTAAGTTTTTTCATCAGTATGTCAACAATGGTAAACTCAAGACTTGCCGCAAGGTCTTCCTTGTGATGCTCTACAAAATCAGGGTCATCTTTAATCCATTCACGCAGACTATACAAGAAAGACGTCTTCAATCCGCTGAAACTATAATCAAACCCTGGTATATGCGGTTCTGAGAATTTATAGGCATGAGGATTGCCCTGACGAGCCAAACGGTCAATGACAGGACCACCCGGATACCCTAGTCCCATCACTTTCGAGCACTTGTCTATCGCTTCTCCAGCAGCATCGTCTATCGTCTGCCCAAGCACTTCCATGTCATTGTAGGCGTTTACCTTGACTATCTGCGAATTGCCTCCACTCACAAGCAGGCAAATGAACGGCAGAGGGGGAGCCGACGTGTCGTCGTCGCTCTCCTTGATAAAGTGCGCCATCACATGACCTTGCAGGTGGTTGACATCAATAAGAGGAATGTTCAACGAACGGGCAAAGCCCTTGGCAAAGCTCACACCAACAAGCAGAGAGCCCATCAGGCCAGGGCCACGTGTGAAAGCAATGGCAGACAATTGTTCCTTAACAACTCCGGCACGCTTCAAAGCCTGGTCTACCACAGGCACTACGTTCTGCTGATGGGCACGCGACGCCAACTCTGGTACAACGCCCCCGTATGCCTTGTGCACTTCTTGCGAAGCCGTAACGTTGCTTAGCAACACGCCGTTGCGCAACACCGCTGCGGACGTATCGTCGCAACTGCTCTCTATACCTAATATATATACGTCTTCCATAGAACTGTCTTTTTAAGCGGAAAGTATCTCAACGCCATGCTCCGTCATCAGGAACGTGTGCTCCCACTGCGCACTGGGCTTCTCGTCGCCCGTTATCACTTCCCATCCGTATGGGTCGTCAGCGTCGATAAACACTTTCCATGTGCCCATGTTTATCATAGGCTCGATGGTAAATACCATGCCAGGCACGAGCAGCATACCCGTTCCCTTGTGCCCGAAGTGCATCACTTCAGGCTCTTCATGGAACTTAATGCCAACACCGTGGCCGCAAAGGTCGCGCACAATGCCATAATGATACTTCTCAGCGTGCTTCTGTATGGCATGGCCTATGTCGCCTACAAAACCGTAAGGCTTAGCCGCTTCGGCACCGATTTCAAGACATTCTTTCGTCACACGCACAAGCTGTTCCTTCTCGGGCGTTGTTTTTCCGATGATGAACATGCGTGAAGCGTCGGCATAATAGCCGTCAAGTATCGTAGTGAAGTCAACGTTAACAATATCGCCTTCCTGCAAAATGTCAGTCTCCTTCGGTATGCCATGACATACCACTTCGTTTATGCTGGTGCATACGCTTTTCGGGAAGCCCTCGTAATTAAGGCAGGCCGGCACCGCTCCGTGCTCCGTACAATAATCATAACAAATCTTGTCGATTTCGGCGGTGTTCATCCCGGCATGTATGTGTGCGGCCACCTCGTCGAGTACACCGCTGTTCACAACGCCGCTCTTGCGTATGCCTTCTATCTGTTCCGGGGTCTTTATCAAGTCGCGCGTGGGCACAAGCTTGCCCTTGTTCTCCCAGTACATCACCTGCTTGTCCATCTCGGTAAGCAGCTGACCGGGCAGTGTATGCCATCTTCTCTTTTTCTTGAACATCGTTTTACAACATATAAACTATGTGCAAAAGTACAAATTTTATTGTAAAACAGCACATTAATTGAACTTTTTATTTTGCCAGCATTTCCATCAGTGCCCGGGTCCAATCTTCGCCGTTCTTCGGGCGCATTGTGTTGAAGCCAAGCTTGCGTGCCGCCTCGATGTTGCGCGGCCCGTCGTCAACGAACAAAGATTCTTCAGGCAATATGTGTTCATTGTCGATAACGGCTTGGAAAAACTTTGCGTCGGGCTTCATCACGCCAAGGCGGTAACTAAGATAAAGCGCGTCAAAGTAATCTTCAAGCGAGCTGGTGCCGCCGTCAAAATCCTTTGTCAACGCCCAACTCATCATGAAAGGATTGGTGTTTGACAGGAGAATGAGGCGGTAACCTTCGCCACGTAGGCGCTTTAACGTGTCAAGATTACGCTGCGGCACTTCTTTACGGTAGCCAAGCCAACCGTATTTGCAATCATCGAACGACAGCGTGCGGCCTACAATACGGCTCAACTCCACACGAAATTCCTCCGCAGCAACCTTGCCCTCTTCCACATCTCCGAATATTCCTGTCTGCGTATAAGGGTCAAGCCTGCGCTCTATATCGGCTACGCCCAGCTCCTTAAAGCGGCGCAACGCTTCGTTTTGGTCGATTGTCATGATGACACCGCCAAGGTCAAATATCAAGTTTTTTATCATTGGTTACGGTTATGGGGTTATGGGGTTTTACTGTTTTAAGGTCTTGCGGTTACGGAGTTTACGGTCATAAGCACATACGACAAAGCATATATACTTACTCCTTTGTTTTTTGCTTCTTCCCTCCTACTCTTAATAATGCTTTATTGCACGGTCCATCTCGCGGCGGTCTTCCTTCTCTTTCAGCGTCTGACGCTTGTCGTATTCCTTCTTTCCTTTGGCAAGGGCGATGTCAACCTTGGCGCGCCCTTTGCTGTCTATGAACACAAGCGTAGGCACAATAGTAAAGCCAACCTGCTTAGTAGCCTCCAGAAGTTTGTGTATCTCGCGCTTGGTAAGCAGCAGCTTGCGGTCGCGCTTGGCCTCGTGGTTATTGTAGGAACCGAAAAAATACGGCGATATGTTCATGCCCTTCACCCAGATTTCGCCGTTGTGTATATAGCAATAGCTGTCTACCAGCGAGGCTTTGCCTTGGCGGATAGACTTTATTTCAGTACCGGTGAGCACTATGCCTGCCGTGTAAGTCTCGACGAAAAAATACTCGAACGAGGCTTTCTTGTTGCGTATGCTTACCGGGCTTTTCTTTCTTATCTGTTCTTCTTCCTTATTCATTCCTGTTATACTCTTTGCTTTTATGCTCTTATTCGTCCACTACTTCCGCAAAACGGTCAATGTGGTCGTCTATGTAATGCGCTATCTCGCTTACCCAACGTTCTTCGTTCTCTACAAACTCATCGTCAAGTTCGTCAAACTTAGGGTATTTCTCAAACAGCGCCATAAACTCCTCGTCCGTGCATTCCTGCTGTATTTCATTGCCATATTTACGGAAAAGGCGGCCGGCCTTGTTTACAAGCGAGGCCAAATCGTCAAGCCCCCATGCCCTTACACACTTTGCAAAAGGATTGAAAAAGACGAAAGGCCCGTAGCCGTTATAAATCAGCTGCACAAAACCACCGTCCATAATCTCCTCATGCAAAATCTTAAACACAACCAATGTCATCTGGTCTGCATTTATGCCTTGCATCGTTTCGGCTGTCACCTCGCCGCCCGAATAGTCCATTATAGCATCATAAAATACATTTACGAACTCGTCCATACCGGCCTGCGCGGCTATCTGCACGCTTTCATGGCTTATCTTTACAACATTCATAGGCTATTGTCAGTTCATCGATTTACTATGCAAAGATACTTATTTTATCCGACATACGGCTACTTTACATAACAAAGTTTTATGCTCCAAGCTGATAAATGTCGCCAGCCTAAACAGCTTCCGTCGGCCGTGACAATTGTGATAAAAACACGAAAGACCGTCTTTTACCTTCCAAAAGACAGCAAATAGCAAGCTTAAAGGCCGTCTTTTAGCGTATGATTTGCCGTCTTTTAGAAACCGCTGGATATCAACGCGTTACACTAAACACAAAAAGGCATTCTAACGAATGCCTTTAAACGTCATTTCAAAGGAAAGATTGAAGACCGGCGCAAACTCAATACAACAAGGCGTCAGCCGAAAAGTTGTCAATCGTCCAGCCGTCAGTGGTCTTTGAAAGAACTACCGTGCCACCCTTCCATTCGGTAAAGGGGAGTTCGCCGGTGAAATGATAAAAATCAATAATCTTGCCGTCTTCAATCTCAAGCACGCACGGACTGACCGTCTCACCATCAGCAATCACCCTGTTTACGGCCACCCGTCTAATCCTGCCCATAAGCACTTACCTTAGTAAAAAGCGACATGTCACTTATCCTTTACGCGCTTCTGCAACGGCACGGGCTTTACTTCCGACATTTTAATCGGCGCGGCCACACGGCCGGCAGGCAACATGCGGTGTTCCAACGGTTTCACCTCGTTTGTTCCGGCAGGCGCTTTTACAGCCTCGCCGGCCGGCTTCATCACCGCATCTTTGGCAGTAGTGTCCCTCCGTACGTTCACCGGCTGTGGCACCGTCTCGGTCTGACTTTGCGCCCTGTTGTCCCTCATCCTCACCATGCGGATATTGTCTATGAACATCAAGCGCAAGTCCTCACGGTTAGCATCATCACGCCTCGCCCTCCTTTCACCAAGATAAATAAAGCCACGGATGGCTTTAATACCCTTACGGCTGTAGTCGCCTACGGTCACACTGTAATTTGAATTTGACGACATGCGCACAGTGCTGCTCGCCACGCTGTCGTTCTTAAACTGGATTGCAAGAAGAGCAACACCCTCCTTAGGCCCGTCCTTGTAAACAAAATCTGTGTTGAAACTGAATATTATTTTGTCACCTTGCCTATAAGTGCTGTCCGCAGCAATCTCGAAAGTCATTACATTGTAAGGCGCATACGGCATGAGCATCGCCGCATGTACACCGCGCCAAAGGTTTGACGTGTCACGCGCCGAGGTCATGTCGCCGTAACGGCGGATGTCGTTTGCCGACGCACCAAGTGCCATGGCCTCGTCCTCAAACCTTTCAGCAAGGCTCTCATAAATCTTGTGCAGCCTGTCGGCATGGCGCATGTAATAAACAAGCGAAGAGTCAAATTCTGCCTGCGTGACACCATATTTATACAATACAGCTTGACGGTACAATGTAACGTCGTAAGCTGCATCACCATTTTCTCCATCACCGTCGGCCATGCCGTCAGCCAAATGGAAATCATACAGGATGTCTTCAAACTCGTCAGGCTGTATGTATTCGCCCGGCACTTGCGGCTTGCACGAGAAAGCCAGAAGGAGAAGCAGCAGGAATGGTACTACACGCAATGCTTTCATTTCCGCGAAAAAGATATTTGTGACAATTCCCTACGACAAAACAACAGCACCATTATTACGCCGACACTGACGCAGGAGTCTGCAAAATTGAATACCGGACTGAAGAATACAAACTCGTCGCCGCCAAAAAACGGCACCCACTCCGGCCATGTCGTAACAATAATGGGGAAGTAGAACATGTCAACTACCTTTCCCATGAGGAACGGAGCGTAACCATGACCGAACGGTACAAAATAAGACACGTAATAAGGAGAAGACGCATTGAATATCAATCCGTAAAACATGCAGTCAACAAGGTTGCCAACCGCCCCCGCAAAAACAAGCGTAAGACACACAAGCCACAACATACGCACCCGCCGCCTCAACTGTCTGGCCAGATACCAACCCAACGCCACAATCGCAACTATACGGAAGATACTAAGGACCAGCTTGTTTATCATGGTCATGCCAAAAGCCATACCGTTATTCTCAATGAAGCTGATATAAAACCAGTCTGTCACCTTTATGCTCTCATGCAGACACATTCCGGTCTTCACCGAAATCTTTATCCACTGGTCAATGACGAGCAGCACGACTGTCAATGCAAGCACAATCAATGCCCGTCTCTTATATACATCCGATGCAACCATCCTTACAGGTACAATAGTTTACGTATGAAGACATTGACGGGAAACTGGACATTACGGCCAACTTGGAATAATGTGCTTGCCTGCACTCCACAATGCTGTACGTAAAGTCCGGTTTCCCATTAAATCAAATACTTTAAGTATTACACAACTATTTCATCTTACTTCTTCCTGGCGTTCTTTGACGCAACGCTTAACGTAGCGTGTGGAACGGCGCGGAGACGCTCTTTGGGGATAAGCTCGCCCGTTATACGGTCTACACCGTAAGTCTTGTTCTCAATCCTAACGATTGCGGCCTCAAGCCCCTGTATGAACTTCTGCAGGCGGCTGGCCTGCTGTATCAGCTCCTCCTTGGTCTGCGTTGCGCTGCCTTCCTCAAGCACCTTGTACGTAGGCGACGTATCGTCCACATCGTTGCCGTCGGCATTCATCAGCGTCCTCATCATCTGGTTGTAGTCACGCCTCGCCAGTTTGAGCTTCTCATTGATGATTTCTCTGAACTCCTCAAGTTCTTCATCACTGTAACGTGTTTTCTCTGCCATAATATATATGTTTTAAAGTTAATGTTCAACTCATGCAAAAACAATGTCTGTCAAGCACCCACTTCATGCCTTGGTGACATCAATGTGTACATTGAAGCCGTCCAAATCAACCTCATGACCACCGTTTTCAGCAAGTGTTACGTTGTCTGCAAGCACTTGTCCCTTTATGTAATCAGAGAAAGAATCGACGGCTGCCTTGACGCGTTCGCCAGGCGATATGCTTACGTTTACACGGTCGGTTATTTCCAGGCCACAGTCTTTACGGAGATTCTGTATGCGGTTGATAAGCTCGCGAGCCATGCCTTCGTTGCGCAGTTCATCGTTGAGCTCAACCTCAAGAGCCACCGTAAGGTTGCCGTCATTGGCCACAAGCCATCCCGGAATGTCCTCGTTGATTATTTCAACGTCGGTAAGTTCCACTATAACATCCTGTCCTTCAACATCAAGCCGGATTTCACCTGCTCTCTCGAAAGCCACTATGTCAGCCTGGCCTAACGCATCCATTTGTGCGGCGATGCCCTTCATCAGTTTGCCGAACTTCTTGCCCATTGTGCGGAAATTGCACTTCACTTTCTTCACAAGCACATCCGCACCCTCGACAAACTTCAGCTCCTTGACATTCACCTCGTTCTCGATAAGTCCCTTTACGGCCTCAATATGCCTCTTCTGCAAGTCGTCAACCGCAGGTATCATTATGCACTGAAGCGGCTGACGCACCTTGATGTTGACTTTGCGGCGCAGGGCCAGCACCATGGAAGTGATTTTCTGAGCCATCTTCATACGTGCTTCCAAGTCGCCGTCAATAAGGCTTTCGTCAACTTCGGGGAACTTGTCAAGATGCACAGACACCTTGTTGCCACGGCCTGTCGCCCTCGTAAGGTCCATGTAAAGCTGGTCTGCATAAAACGGAGAGAACGGAGCAAGCAGCCTTGCAACGGTCTCAAGACACGTGTACAAAGTCTCATAAGCGGAGAGCTTGTCCTTATCCATCTCCTTACCCCAGAAACGTTTGCGGTTAAGACGCACGTACCAGTTGCTCAAATCATCGTTGACAAAGGTGTCGATAAGTCGCCCGGCACGTGTAGGCTCATAATCGGCAAGGGCGCTGTCAACACCCTTTACAAGCGAATTAAGCTCCGACAATATCCACCTGTCAATCTCCGGACGCTCGCTGGCGGGGATTTCCTCTTGCGAATAGTCAAACCCGTCAACATTGGCATACAGACTGAAGAATGAATATGTGTTGTACAACGTGCCGAAGAACTTGCGGCGTACTTCGTCCACGCCGTTAGGGTCAAACTTAAGGTTGTCCCACGGCGACGAGTTTGTAAGCATATAGAAACGCACCGCGTCGGCACCGTATTTCTCAATTGTGTCAAACGGGTCAACGGCGTTGCCCAAACGCTTGCTCATCTTGTTGCCTTTCGCGTCGAGCACGAGGCCGCTCGAAATGACATTCTTGAACGCAACGCTGTCGAACACCATAGTAGCGATGGCGTGCAGGGTGAAAAACCATCCGCGCGTCTGGTCTACTCCCTCGTTGATGAAGTCGGCGGGGAACGCCGTACGCTTGTCTATGGCGTCGGCATTCTCAAACGGATAGTGTATTTGTGCGTAAGGCATACTGCCCGAGTCGAACCAAACGTCTATCAAGTCTGTCTCGCGCTTCATAGGCTTGCCTGTCTTGCTGCACAATATGATATTGTCAACGTATGGACGGTGAAGGTCTATGCGGTAATAGTTTTCCTGAGAATAATCACCGGGCACAAAGCCTTTGTCCTTCAACGGGTTTGACGGCATGAGGCCGGCCTCAACGCTCTTTTCTATCTCTGCATAAAGCTGCTCGAGCGAGCCGATGCACGTCTCGTTGCCGTCCTCGTCGCGCCATACGGGAAGCGGAGTTCCCCAGAAGCGACTGCGGCTGAGGTTCCAGTCGTTAAGGTTTTCGAGCCAATTGCCAAATCGCCCTGTACCAGTGCTTTCCGGCTTCCAGTTGATTGTCTTGTTCAACTCTACCATCTTGTCCTTGCAAGCGGTAGAACGGATAAACCAACTGTCAAGAGGATAGTAAAGGATTGGCTTGTCCGTGCGCCAGCAGTGAGGATAGTTGTGCACGTGCTTCTCTATTTTGAACGCCATGCCGCGCGCCTTCAAGTCCATGCAGATGGTGATGTCAAGCGTCTCGTCCTTATCTGTAAGCGTGTCGTCATACGCGTTCTTGACGTAGCGTCCGGCGTACTTGTTCCAAGCATCCACGTTGACATAATTCTTGACAAACGTCTCGTCGAGGTCGTCTACAACGTAATACTTGCCCGTAAGGTCAACCACGGGACGCTGGTTGCCCTTCTTGTCAACAAGCACGATGGGCGGAACGCCGGCCTTCTTGGCCACGAGGGCGTCGTCGGCACCGAAATTCGGCGCGATGTGTACTATGCCGGTACCGTCTTCCGTGGTTACATAGTCGCCCTGGATTACGCGGAACGCACCATCCTCCATCGGACTAATCAAGGGCAGCAGCTGCTCATAGTGCATTCCTACGAGGTCTGTACCCTTATAATGTCCTACTATATTATAAGGTATGACCTTGTCACCTTTCGCATAAGAAGCCAAGTCTGCCCCTTCGCCTTCCGCGTTAAAGTAAGACTTTAACAAAACTTCCGCAAGCACCACAGTTACAGGCTCGCCCGAATACGGGTTGTAGGTGCGTACGGCTACATAGTCGATGTTAGGGCCAACGCACAGGGCGGAGTTGGCCGCAAGCGTCCACGGTGTCGTGGTCCAGGCAAGGAAGTAAGGCTTGCCCCACCCTGTCATCTCCGGCTTCGGGTCCTTCATGAGGAACTGCACCGTAGCCGTAGTGTCCTTTACGTCGCGGTAGCAGCCCGGCTGGTTAAGCTCGTGGCTCGACAGGCCAGTGCCCGCCGCGGGCGAATAAGGCTGTATGGTGTAGCCCTTGTACAGCAGGCCTTTGTCGTAAAGCTGCTTCAAAAGCCACCAAAGGGTCTCGATGTACTTATTATCATACGTTATGTACGGATGGTCGAGGTCTACCCAGTAGCCCATCTTCTCCGTAAGGTCGCGCCACTCTGCGGTGAATTTCATCACGTTCTCGCGGCACTTACGGTTATAGTCCTCTACGGATATGTACTTGTCTGACTCCTTATTGTCTATGTCCGCCTTTGTTATGCCAAGCTCTTTCTCCACTCCAAGCTCCACGGGCAGCCCGTGAGTGTCCCACCCGGCCTTGCGGTGAACCTGGTAACCCTTCATGGTCTTGTAGCGGTTGAACGTGTCCTTGATGGCGCGGGCCAGCACATGATGTATGCCGGGGTGGCCGTTGGCCGAGGGAGGCCCCTCGAAGAACACGAACTGAGGGCACCCCTCACGCTCTGTGACTGATTTACGGAACACGTCGTTCTTGCTCCACTCCTCTAACACCGACTTGTTTGTTGACGTCAAGTCGAGACCTTTATGTTCGGCAAATTTGTTGGACATATATGTTTTCGTTTTTTATCTATATAATATTTGAGGCGCAAAGTTAAGTAAAAAAATCGTTATATACAAAACTTTGTATGAAAGTTTGCTAAACGGGCGGACGCTGCACGCTCCGTCAAGCGCGGCAGACACGCATTGGGCACTATGCAAGCCAACGGATTAAAGAGCAACTTTACATTATCACTTTGTCATGTTTCCCGGATAGAATATTATCAAAGTGTCAGATGAAAAATGTCTGGAAAAAGTGTTGAAATAGGTTTGTGAAAGTGGTGTAAAGGCCGTTCGATGATGCGTTTGACCGTCAATTACAGGCTTAAAGGCCGCCTTTGGTCGTGTCAAAGACGGCCTTTGGCAGTAGTAAGAGCCGTCCTCTCATAGTGTAAGGGCTGTCCACACGCATCGTATGGACGGCTTTTACCGGTAATAATGACGGCTCTTATGCCGTTTTATCGCCGTTTTTATTGCACAATTTGGTGCTTTATTGCGTAACATACTGACCCTCAACGAGTTATGATTGCACGCCGCAGAATGGCGTATTTGCAGCCAAAGAGTCAGATTGCTTGCGAATATCGCCGCTACGGAGCGTCAACGAAAATCAAAAAGAAAGCAGTTCAGGCAAAACGCATTACATATTGGCACAATTTCTCCAAGTCACCCCGTCTACGGCAACGAAATGACAATATACATCATGCAACCACCAGCCCGAAAAGCAGTGACTGCACATTATCAATAATAAATAGCGCAAAATGGCACGCAAATCAACTTAAATGCGTAATTTTGCACGGATATTCATGTACGCAAAATGAGGACAACACATACCTTTGCATTGGCCGCCATACTGGCGGTAGTATGCAACACCACCACGGCGCAGCAGTATGACGGGCTGCCAACCATCAACCCTACCGCCACTTATACCACTGAAAACGGCGAAGAGGAAAGCGAAGACTATTCAGGCAACGCCCCTCTGCACGGACGCTTCGAGGCCAACCCCGAGAACATAGGCGACTACACGGCCAGCTACGAATGGCGCTTCACATTGCAAGGAGAGGCAGAGCCATACCTTATCCGCTACGAGCAGGACACAGAATATACGTTCAACGATGCCGGCACACACCTGATAGAGCTTTACGCCACATTCGTAAACGGCACCGACACCATAGCCTACACTCAGGAATACTGGGCCGACCGCGGTCCGCTGCGCGTAAACATAAGCGAAAGCAGGCTCGAAATGCCCAATGCTTTCTCGCCCAACGGCGACGGGATAAACGACGTGTACAAGGCGAAGAGCAACTACCAGTCTATCGTGGAGTTCCACGCCACCATCTTCAACCGATGGGGAAAGAAACTGTATGAATGGGACGACCCGGCCGGAGGATGGGACGGCACCGTGGGCGGAAAGGATGTTGCACAAGGCGTTTACTTCGTACTGGTGAAAGCCAAAGGCGCCGACGGCAAGGAATACAACATAAAGCGCGACGTCAACCTGCTGCGCGGATACACGGAAGGAGTGACTGGCGAGCAGTGAAAAGTGCGAAATTCATTACTCCGTCAAAACCCTTCACCAGTCTTTCTCACCCCTTAATCCATAACTCATAACTCTTAATTCACAACTCTTAACTTAGTTTATGTCTGAAAACAAGATAAACGTATGGGGTGCGCGCGTGCACAACCTAAAGAACATAGACGTGGAAATACCACGCGGCAGCCTCACCGTGATAACAGGACTAAGCGGTTCGGGCAAATCGTCGCTGGCCTTCGACACCATCTACGCCGAAGGCCAACGCCGCTATATAGAAACATTTTCGGCCTACGCGCGGAACTTCCTCGGCGGCATGGAGCGTCCCGACGTTGACAAAATTACGGGACTTAGCCCCGTAATCAGCATCGAACAAAAGACTACAAACAAGAACCCGCGCTCAACCGTGGGCACAACCACCGAAATATACGACTACCTCCGACTGCTATACGCTCGCGCCGGAATAGCCTACAGCTACGCCACGGGCGAGGAAATGGTGAAGTACACCGAGGAAGACGTGCTGCGCATGATACACGAACGGTACAGCGGCAGCCCTATATTCATACTCGCTCCGCTGGTGCGCAACCGCAAGGGGCACTACCGCGAGCTGTTTGAGAGTATGCGGCGCAAGGGCTACTTGTACATCCGCGTTGACGGAGAGCTGAAAGAAATAACGCGTGGCATGAAGGTAGACCGCTACAAGAACCACAACATCGAGGTGGTGATAGACAAGCTTCGCGTGCAGGACAAGGACGACGAACGGCTGAAAAAGAGCGTCGCCACGGCCATGAAACAGGGCGACGGACTGCTGATGATAATGGAGAAAGACTCGGGCGAGGCAAAATATTACAGCAAAAGGCTGATGTGTCCCACAACGGGCATGTCGTACGGCGACCCTGCCCCCAACAAGTTCTCGTTCAACTCGCCCGAAGGTGCGTGCCCGATGTGCAAGGGCCTGGGCTACGTCAACCAAATTGACCTTGACAAAGTAATACCCGACACGTCACTATCCATACGCAAAGGGGCTGTAGCTCCCCTTGGCAAATACAAGAACCAGATGATATTCTGGCAAATCGAAGCCATACTCGAGAAATACGAATGCACACTCGACACGCCTGTAAGCAACATCCCGGAAGAGGCGATGAACGAAATCATGTACGGCTCGATGGAGAATGTGCGCATAAGGAAAGAGCTGGTACACACGTCGAGCGACTACTTCGTGGAGTTTGACGGCGTGGTGAAATACCTGCAAAGCGTAATAGAAAACGACGACAGCGCAAGCGGACAGAAATGGGCGGACCAGTTCCAAAGCGTATGCCAATGCCCCGAATGCCACGGCCAACGCCTCAACCGTGAATCGCTTTCCTACCGCATTTGGGACAAAAACATATCCGAAGTGGCCTCGATGGACATTGCCGAACTGAAATCATGGTTGGCCGAAGCGCAAGCACATCTAACGGAGAGGCAACGCCGTATAGCCGACGAGATAATAAAGGAAATTGTCACACGCATCAATTTCATGCTTGAAGTAGGCCTCGACTACCTCTCGCTCAACCGCCAGTCGGCAACGCTTTCGGGCGGCGAAAGCCAGCGAATACGCCTTGCCACGCAAATAGGCTCGCAGCTTGTCAACGTGCTCTACATACTCGACGAGCCGAGCATAGGCCTTCACCAGCGCGACAATGACCGTCTTATCAAGTCGCTTAAAGAACTGCGCGACCTGGGCAACACAGTCATCGTGGTTGAACACGACAAGGACATGATGCTCAACGCCGACTACATCGTAGACATAGGCCCCAAAGCCGGACGGCGCGGCGGCGAAGTTGTGTTCCAAGGCACACCGCAGGAAATGCTGAAGACGCACACCGTTACGGCTCAATACCTCAACGGAGAAATGAAGATAGAAGTGCCGTCCAAGCGGCGTGAGGGCAACGGTAAAAGCATCGTGCTGCACGGAGCGTCGGGCAACAACCTGAAACACGTTGACGTGGAGTTCCCCCTCGGCAAGTTGATTGTAGTTACAGGCGTCAGCGGTTCGGGCAAATCCACTTTGATAAACGAGACCCTCCAACCAATATTAAGCCGCCACTTCTACCGTTCGCTGAAAGAGCCCATGCCGTATGACTCGATTGAAGGCTTGGAATATATCGACAAAGTAGTAAACGTTGACCAAAGTCCGCTCGGGCGCACACCACGCTCCAACCCTGCGACTTACACCGGAGTATTCAGCGACATACGCTCGTTGTTCGTCAATCTACCCGAAGCGAAAATAAGAGGTTACAAGCCGGGACGTTTTTCGTTCAACGTAAAGGGCGGACGTTGCGAGACTTGCGGCGGCAACGGCTACAAAACAATCGAGATGCGCTTCCTGCCTGACATTATGGTGCCGTGCGAAGCGTGCCACGGCAAGCGCTACAACCGGGAAACGCTGGAAGTGCGCTATAAGGGGAAAAGCATAGCCGACGTGCTCGACATGACTATCAATCAAGCGGTTGAGTTCTTTGAAAACGTGCCCGACATTCTGCGCAAAATAAAGACAATACAGGACGTTGGACTTGGCTACATCAAACTCGGACAACCCTCGACCACTCTTAGCGGCGGCGAAAGCCAGCGCGTAAAGCTCGCCACCGAACTAAGCAAGCGCGACACAGGCAAGACGATGTACATACTCGACGAACCTACAACCGGCCTTCACTTCGAAGATATACGCATACTGATGAACGTATTGCAGAAGCTTGTAGACCGCGGCAACACGGTAATAATAATTGAACACAACCTCGACGTAATAAAACTTGCCGACCACATCATCGACATGGGTCCCGAAGGTGGACGTGGTGGAGGACTCGTCCTGTCTACCGGTACACCCGAACAGGTTGCCATAAACGATAAAGGCTTCACCCCAATGTTCTTAAAAAAGGAATTAGAGCTATGACAACAAAGGCGCAGAACGTATATTTATATTCTGCGCCTTTGTTGTTTATATCAACTTTCAATGCAATAAAAAATGTATACAAAGTTCATTGGCTAAGCTGTTTCACAACGCTTCCGTTGCAAATCTTTCATCATAATAGCAAAGGGCTGCACCTATGGCCGTACAGAATTCGGAATATTCTGGTATGATAAGCTTGACACCGTAAAGTTTTTCTATAGGTGGAAATACCATACGACATTGAGGAAGCAATGTCAAATTGCCAATCATCACATATTCACGGATGCTGCTACCGATTGATGCAAGCACAGCCGACTGGCCAACAGACTGTAGCACTGTCCATATCAACCCGATAGCAATGTCCTCACGCGACGCGTCACTCTTGGCGTTACCGAACAATGAAGCTACCGCAGTCATTGGCAATCCGGGTAGAGGCTTGGCGCTGATGTCGCCAATACGCAGGTTAATATTTGACACATTGCCTTGTATCGCCATTTCCGAGACTGTACGTATGTCGTCTGTTTTTAATAACAAACGCGACAATCCCTGAAGCGTACCACCGCCAATGCCAATACCGCCAATATGCTCAATCTTGTCACCATCACAACGTATAAGCGACGTACCTGTACCCAAACTGACCACGATAATATGGTCTTTACCCGAAACATGACGCGCCCCAAGGCCGTCAGCCACAAACTCGCCGGCCTTGTCGGTAGGCAAACCGTAAACAGGTTTGTTTATATAAGCAGAGCCTACGCCAGTAAGCATTACATGCTCCACGTCTGAAAGCTGTATCTTGTTGTCGTACAGATATTTGCCAAACGCCCCATAAAGCGACGTCACAGGGTCTGTAGCCTTTATCCGCATAGGCGACACTACTTTCCCGTCTACTATTCCAACAATCTTGGTCGTACTTATGCCAACGTCTATTCCTATTACTATTCCCATATAGAAAAATACTTTATTCTTAAATTTGTGCAAAGGTAGATATTATTATTGAAATTGTCAAGCACAAAAAAGATTTTACGTGGCAGTAAATCAAAAAGGCCACAAGTCCATAAATAATGAACTTGTGGCCTTATGGTATAATGTATTTATATACACCTTAGTTCTTAACCTTCTCAACGATAGCCTTGAATGCTTCGGGATTGTTTACTGCGAGGTCTGCAAGAACCTTGCGGTTAATCTCGATGCCTGCCTTGTGGAGAGCACCCATCAACGTAGAATAACTCATATTCTCAAGACGTGCAGCAGCATTGATACGCTGAATCCACAATGCGCGGAATTCACGTTTCTTGTTCCTGC
>ENA-ORSA01000762-ORSA01000762.1-human-gut-metagenome-genome-assembly--contig:-NODE-762-length-32322-cov-6.819103_pt1 | contig 32322 bp, 27 predicted proteins | sample MGYA00242179_ERZ509142 | MGnify/ENA primary metagenome ERZ509142 (study PRJEB26280, sample SAMEA2338659) | human gut metagenome | biome: human gut; feature: human-associated habitat; material: faeces... | reverse complement strand
CACCAAGCTCTACCGTTATATGGACGCAGACTTTGTAAAGGAGCATCCGTATATCTATCTCTCTGTGGATGGTGAGGACATGATCTTTCAGATCACCGCACTGTTCGTCACGGATATTGGTTTTGACTATATTGCGCCTGATCCCACAGGAGATGATTTGACCAGCTTCTTTGAGACGATTGCGCGGAAAAACTGGCTTGACTTTGATGGCGTGACCTTCTCCGAGGAAGATACTGTTCTGACCCTCTCCACCTGCTGCCGGAAGTATGACAAGGCTAACAGCGGCAATCAGCGGCTGGTGGTCATGGCAAAGCTGCTGCCGGAGGGCGCAACCGCACAGGAGTTCAGCGTATCCCTTGTGGATAGTCCTGAAATGCCCTAAAAGAAATCAGAATACGACGATAATAGGATACCCATCCTTGCGGTACTGAAAAGCAGCGTATGGTATAGGGAAAACGGTGGCTGCTCTGTACGGGGCGGCCGTTGTTTTTGCTGTCCCAACATTTTTCAGATGAAAGGGACCTATGCGTATGACAGGAGCGCACAGACCTCCCCAGGTACCACACGTTTCTTCCTCTCCATCCAGCTTCCTTCAGATTCCACCTCACGATGGACACCCTTGCTGTTCAGCTATACATTTCCCACTACCTGGGCATGTTCAGGACTTTCACCTGCGAGAGCGCGCCCATGGCGCGCAAACGAAACGTGCGCCGCCAGGCGCACACAACGCAAAAAGGAGCCCCCTCGTGAGGCTCCTTTCTTCTACAACACATATTTTCTTAACACCGGGATCTTGCGCAGCACCCATGCGGTAGCCGTTGCCAGTGCCAGCACTACCAGGCAGAATGCAGCCAGCAGCAAAATCAATACCGCTTGTCCCGCGGCTACAGACTGCACACCGCATTGTTCCAACACCGTAAAGGGTGTGATCTTCACGAATTTATACAACAGGTTCACATACACCGGATGTACCAGGTATACGGCGAAGCTCAAGGCTCCCGCCTCCTGCCAGGGGATCCGGTATTTTTTAATACTCCCATTCCATCCTGCAGCGAACAGAAGCACTGCAAGCAGTACTGTAAACGGGTAATTGTATGCCATCTGAATGGAGAATCCCGCAAGTGTTCTGCTCAGGATCATTCCCAGAGCCAGAACCGCTACTGCAGCTGTCAGCCATACATTCCTTCCCTTGTCCACACATACTTCTCTCACCGCGAAGAAATATCCACACAGATAATACAGGAAATACACACCGCCATCCGGCAATACCGGAATACTGTTGACATCCAGTACCTTATTCAGGAACGGTGCCACACTGCTTCCCAAGAAGATCACTGCCATCATTGCTACAACACCCCACACCGGCAGCACACGCAGCACTTTTTTCAGAAGCGGCGTGATCAGATATAAAAACAGGATCAGATACAGATACCACATATGGGACCAGGTATGTCCCATCAGAGTCATCTTCAGTGCCTCCGGGATCATCCTGATCCGGAAGGTCCGCTCCGCCACTACCAGCTCGGAAGCTGCATACGGAACGCCGAATAGGAGGATCGCCAGTGCAATCCTCCTGCAATAGTTTTTAATCATGACCGGATAAGTCAATGTACGTTCCGGATTCAGGAACAAATATCCCGAGATTAATAAAAATATAGGAACACACCAGGTCACCAGATCCATAACTGACAGCAATAATGACCGGTATTCCGGCACTATCGACGCATCTGTCACATCTGTCGCACCTGTCAGTACATGCATCAGCACCACTGCACAGGTTGCCAGTACCCGGAGCACGTCCAGGAACTGCTTCCTGGGTCCGGATAAGCCGTTTGTCATGTCTCTCCCATCTCCTCCATCAGGCGCATGCCTGCAGTATCTGTCACAGGAAGGGAGAATACTATGCTTTGTGCTTTACTCTCCAGTCCTGCTTTTTCCATTATAGCACGCATGATGGAATTTTTCTGCTCACTTTTTACCACAATGAACAACATTTCTTTTTCCGGCACCAGTGTCACGCCCAGAAACTGCTGTGCATTCTCTGTTCCGGTGCCCTTGGCATGGATGACTGTGCCGCCTGCCGCATGTACTTCTCTCGCTGCATCCATGACCAGTTCCGTATATCCATGATTGGCTATCACTACCAGAAGCTCATTCTTCGTCTCTTTCAATGTGGACTCCTCTCCTTTTACGAATTTCTGCCCGCAGGTCAGGTAATTCAATGCTTTCTTGCCACCGACACTGCTCACGGGAATGATAAATGCGATTCCCATTCCCGGGAGATCGATCTGCATTTTCTTACGCAAAGCCGCCTTGATCTGCCGCCAGGCAGCATCTGTGACGAGATGGAACAATACGCTCTTCTCCATGCCGTCCAGTCCAAAATAATCTAAGATCTCATTCGCCGCGGTTCCCATGCCGACGGTAACACTGCCGACCTGTGCGCCTTTTTCTTTATAGCATTCCACGAATTTCCTCGTCAGCTGACGATTGGTGATGGTGACCATCATATATAATTCACTCATGGGCACACCTCCTACAGTTCAATGATGGCATTCTCATCCAAAGCACCAAATGCATCCGCCGCACCGGCAAATACGCCTGCACCGCTCTTCTGCTGCTTTAACTGATATACCATTCCCAATATCTGGATCGTGATCAGCGGTGTCATGGCTACCATTGCTACCACACCGAAAGCATCTGCGACTAAATTGCCGCCCACCGCCACACAGGCACCCTGCGCTAACGGCAGTAAAAAGGTAGCTGTCATGGGACCGCTCGCCACACCGCCGGAGTCGAAGGCGATCGCTGTGAATATCTTCGGTACAAAAAAGGATAGTCCTATCGCCACGCCGTAGCCCGGGATCAAAAACCATAGAATCGGAATCCCCGTCAGCACGCGGATCATCGCCAGTGCTACGGATAAGGATACGCCCACGGACAGAGAAACCCCCATGGATCTGGCAGAGATGGCACCGTCCGTCAGCTCCTCTACCTGATGATTCAGTACATAGACCGCGGGCTCCGCTTTTACGATAAAGTAACCGATCAGTGCTCCCACCGGCACCAGTACCCACCTGTAGGATCTGGCTGCCATGACCTGACCGAGGTAATTACCGGCAGGCATAAAGCCCACATTTGCGCCGGTCAGGAACAGTACCAGACCGATATAAGTATACACCAGACCGATCAGAATCTTCGCCAGTGTCTTCCCCGACAGCCGCAGGGCAAATATCTGGAACAGACCGAAAAACAATACAATGGGAAGTAATGAGAGTGCGATCTCTTTCATATAATCCGGAATCCCATGAGCAAAAAGCTGCGCCAGTTCCACGGAATCAGCGATCTCCGGGATCGACACCGGCTGGTAATCCGCATTGGTCGGCTTATAGATCAGCCCCAGCACCATGACCGCCAGGATCGGGCCGATGGAGCACAGTGCTACCAGACCGAAGCTGTCGTCCGCCGCATGGTGGTCATTACGGATGGACGCAATACCGACACCAAGTGCCATGATAAAAGGAACGGTCATGGGTCCCGTGGTCACACCTCCGGAATCAAACGCCACTGCCCGGAAGTTCTCCGGTACGAAAAATGCAAGAACGAACACTACTATGTAGAAAAAGGTCAACAACGGCGGCAGAGCCACACCGATCAACATACGCAGAAGGGCAATGACCAGGAAGATTCCAACCCCCACTGCCACTGCCAGGATCAGCGTCATGTTCGGCACCGAAGGCACCTGTGTCGCCAGCACCTGCAAGTCAGGCTCGGAAATGGTGATCACCACTCCCAACAGAAAAGATAACACTACGATCAGCAGAATGTTTTTACTCTGGGTCATTCTGGCACCCACTTTTTCTCCCATGGGGGTCATGGACATCTCCGCACCCAGGGTGAAAAACATCATACCGGCCATGACCATCACCGCCCCCACCAGAAAGCACAGCAGGATACTGGAGGTAATGGGGGCTATGGTAAAGCTTAATACGATCACGATCCCTACTACCGGCAGGACCGCCTTCAAGGATTCTGCAAATTTTTGCCGGATCTTTGGATTTAATAACTTCAATATTGGTCTTTCCTTTCTTTATGTTTTCTTTATCTTAACATGAAGCAAAGACCTGATCCTACCGTTTTTCGTGAATTTATAAAATTTTCACGGGGTCTTAACGCAATCTTTATGCAGACAGCTCCCGGTCCTGCCCAGACTGCTTTTTCACAAATTTATAGGCCCAGACATCCACCACGATCACAAACAGGAAAAAGAAAACGAAGATCCAGTCCGCATCCAGAGACAATGCGGAATCATAGATACCGTGTTCGATCATCGGCATGAACACGCTGAGCTTCAGGTAGCGTTTCCTGCGTTTTTTAGTGCCTGCAAGTTCTGCCTCCTTCGCCACACCGAAGAAATATCCCATGATCACGCCATCGATGGCATGGGAAGGCACGGACAACAGGGCTCTGGTCACTGCCGTCCCAATGTCACCGCCCAGACAATACAGAACATTTTCAATGGCTGCAAATCCTAATGCCGAAGTCACACAGTACACGATGGCATCGAATTTATAATTGAATGCCGGATGCTTCCATGCCGCCCATTTGGTCGCCTGCATCTTGCAAAGTTCCTCGATCAGTGCCACCCCGATAAAATTATCCAGGATCACGTAGCACAGCGTATCTGCATCCATAAATACCAGAAATACTTCATCCAGAATGATTTCCAGTATCATGGCGGGGATCACAGACAATACACCGAACAGGAATATTTTCCACAATAATCCCCTCGGCTCCTTCTCCACCTTATCCTGTCTATAGATCCATACCACCAGTGCGATGGCCGGCAATAGTGCCCATCCTGTCAGAAACATAACCTATTCCTCTCCTGTCCACATAGACGGTCCGCCCTTTCAGGACCGCCGCCATACTACATTTTAATCTAATGTTTTTCCTGATGTCAACCTAACGAAAGTATATGTTCCTATTTTTTGTGTCTTGGATTTTCCTGAGGATACCTGCCTTTTGCCGTAGCTTTAGGGGAAAATATACCGGTTTTCATATATCCTTAACTACTTCTTTACACCTTGCATTGCAAAGTAATGGTACTATAGTTATAATAAATTTACAAAACGACTAACAATATTTCATGGAGGATCACACCGTGTTCCGATCATTTTCCGATAAAAAATCACCGCGGAAAAGCTTCCGCTTAAAACCACCCTTTACCAGACACGCCATCAGTATCCTGATCTGTGCCGCCTGCATGCTGTGCGCCACTCTTGCCTCTTTTTTATATCAGCATATAGTACCGGACAACCATGCCAATGTAGCACTGTTCTACATTCTGGCACTGGTGATCATCGCCAGATGGACGGTGGGCTACGGCTACGGCATTGCCTGCACCCTTTTTTCCGTAATAGCGATCAATTATCTGTTCACCTATCCGTATTATAAGCTTAATTTCACACTGACCGGCTACCCTATCACCTTCCTGCTGATGAGCGGGATCACTCTGATCCTGTGTACCATGACCTCCCATATGACCATCCAGTCCGAGATGATCGCAGAGCGGGAAAAGCGGCTGGCAGAGGCCGAAATGGAAAAGATGCGTGCGAATCTTCTGCGCGCCATCTCCCACGATCTGCGCACGCCGCTCACCGGCATCATCGGCAACAGCTCCCTGTTTCTGGAAAGTCAGAACGATCTAAGCTCCACCGAGCAGCGTACGATCATGACCAATATCTACGAGGATTCCAACTGGCTGTTGAATATGGTGGAAAATCTGCTGTCCGTCACTCGTATCCAGGGAGACAGCTTAAGCATCAATACCACAGAGGAACCGGTGGAGGAAGTGGTGGGAGAAGCTTTGGAGAAACTGAAAAAACGCTATCCCGATGCCGCCATCCGGGTCAAGATCCCCGAGGAATTTCTGATGATCCCCATGGATGCGGTGCTGATCGAGCAGGTCACCATCAATCTGCTGGAAAACGCCATCGTTCATTCCGGAAGCATCCTGCCCATTGATTTCATCGTGGAAGATCATCCGGAGCATGTCTCTTTTATTGTGAGAGACTACGGAAAAGGATTGTCGGAAGAAAAATTACAGAATCTGTTCGAGACGGGTACCTACAACAATTCCCAGAGCTCGGATTCCCGCAAGGGCATGGGTATCGGTCTGTCCATCTGCAAGACCATCATCACCGCCCATCACGGAACGCTGAGTGGCCGGAATCATGCGGATGGCGCGGAATTCTGTTTCACACTGCCCAAGGTGGGAGTTGTCGCTTCAGAAAAATAAGTGTACTCTCAGCCACATAAGACAGAACTCTTGAAAATACCGGAAAGGATATGGATCACAGATATGAATAAGATCAAAGTTCTCTTAATCGAAGACGATAGAAGTATCAGTAATTTCATCACCGCTACCATGGACCGGGAAGGCTACAAGATCATGCATGCCTTAAACGGCAGAGAGGGACTGAGTCTCAGCACTTCTTTCTGCCCCAATGTGATCCTGTTAGATTTAGGGCTGCCGGACATGGACGGGCTGGAGGTATTACAGAAACTCCGTTCCTGGAGCGATGTTCCGGTGATCATCATATCTGCCCGCACCAAGGAGCAGGAGAAGGTCTCCGCTCTGGATCTGGGGGCGGATGATTATATCACAAAACCTTTCGGCACCGGCGAGCTCATGGCAAGGATCCGCACTTCTCTGCGGCACAGCCACGCCCAGACTCCCGGTCATGTATATAAGGCACTGGATCTGGAGATTGATTTCGAGAAACGACTGATCCGCCTGCGGGGCGAAGAGGTACATCTGACCCAGATCGAATACCAGCTGCTTACACTTTTAGCGGAAAATTCCGGCAGAGTTCTGACCTACAGCTATATCATGAATGCCATCTGGGGTCCCTATATGGACAATAATAATCAGATCCTCCGGGTCAACATGGCGAACATCCGCAGAAAGCTGGAGCAGAATCCCGCACAGCCCCAGTATGTATTCACAGAGATCGGCGTAGGCTATCGGATGCGTGAGAACGAGAACGGTGGGACTGTATAAACAAAAATACAATTCCCGACACTGCCTCCAGCAAAATGAGTACCGTCCCTCTGTCCAGTGCCTTCCAGACGCTGTCCAGGGTATCCATCCGGCCCAGAATGTCTATGTAAAAGAAATCCAGATAGATGACCGCCGGTGAGATCACACATCCCGGATGCAGTACCGTCCGCTCCATGAGCAGACGGTACATTTCCACTGCCAGAAATATTACATTCAGGGCATAGCCCGCACAAAGCTGATTGTTCAAAAACGGTCCCAGGGAGCTGAGTTCCATACCAAGGGGAACACTTCCTGCCCGGACCATTCCGAAGCTTAAATACATGATTCCAACACTCCACAATAGCATCGCAAGGGATGCTATTCCAAGTCCTCTGCTTAATTGACTGGAGGGAATCATTTTCACATCCTCTTCCTTTCCGAAATACCGGTATACAAGCCCTAGCATCGTCAGTGTCCCCGCCATGGAGATTCCGGCCACCTGGCAGGCAATATCTCTTCCCCCAAACAACCCTCTTCCGGAAAATAAACAGATCCCGATGACACAGTGATAGATTAAAAGCCCCAGCACGATCAGATACAGGATCCTCTTTTCACGTTTCCGCTGCTCCTGGAGCTTTGCCAGTCTCACGACTTCCGTCACAGCCTCCTCCCGGTCTCCCGCCCGCTCTCCGGTCACAATGTCCTGAATCGGCAGTTCCAACAGATGGGACAGGGACTCCAATACGCCGATATCCGGAAAACTTTCTCCATTCTCCCACCGGGATACCGCTTTGTTGGTCACCCCTAACATCCTTCCCAGTTCACTCTGGGTATAATTTTTGCACTGTCTGGCTTCCCGGATCAGATTGCCCGTTTTCTTTTTATCCATACTAATCCCTATACCTTTCTGTACTCTACAAACTCTCAGGTGCTTTAGCACCTTTGCTTTAGCACCCTTGCTTTAGCACCCTTGCTTTAGCACCTTTGCTTTAGCACCGTATGCCGGCCGATCTGTACCCTTATGGTAACAATCCTTTGGAAAATGCGCAATCCATTGTAACGAGACTGCCTGTTTTCTGTGATTTTTGCGCAAAAAATTCCCCTCGGCGAGGGGGGAGTGTACCGAGGGGGATAGAGAGAAAAGTATTTTTGAAAGAGGCGGGTTCCTTTTCAATTATTATAATAGCGTAATTTTTTAATATTTACTGCTGTTTTTATAGCTTGTTTATGTTGAAAGCACTGTTTTTTTGTGGTATTCTGACTGTATCAATGTCAGTAGATTTAAAAAGTGAAGGAGCAGCTATGGATATCACAACGAAAAAAGGTAAACAGGGTAGAAAAGATATTGACCGGATCACCGTGGAAAAAGGCCGCAGAGGTGATTTTTCTCCCCTGCAGCCCGATCATTATCACAGCTTTTATGAAATTTTTTATCTCTGGTCGGGAAGCTGCCGTTTCCTGTTAAAAGATACAGTCTATCAAATGGAAGCCGGAGATCTGGTCTTCATCGCTCCGGGAGAACTGCATCACTCTCTGTATTCCGCCGGAGAGGTCTGCGAGATCGTGATGATCTATTTCAAGGAAGAATATCTGCATTTAACGGACCGGTCTGCCGACAGCCTCACTTCCATATCCGGGCAGGGGCTACAGCTGCATTCCTTCATGGGCAGCGTTCCCGCGGTATACCAGGAGGCGCTGCACTCCCTGCTGACCCGGATGCTCACCGAGAATTCCCGGTTCGACCGCTACTCCGAGCATTTTGAGCGTTGCTATCTGGAAGAACTTCTGCTCATGCTGATGCGGCATTCCGTCATGAATGAAAAGGAACCGGATCTGCTAAATTCCCGGGATGCGGATATCCTGCTTGCCACAAAATACATTTACAACAATTTCCGCAAGCCACTGACACTGGAAGAGGTCTCCTCCGTGGCTTCCCTAAGCCCCACCTATTTCAGTAAAAAATTCAAGCTGATCACCGGTATGGGCTTCAAGGAATATTTAAACTATGTACGGCTCAAACACGCCCAGACGGCGCTTCTTACCACCAACAGTTCCATCACGGATATTGCTCTGGAATACGGCTTCAACGACAGCAATTATTTCAAGGATCTGTTCAAAAAAGTATACGGAAAATCTCCTCGGGAGTATCGGAAAAATCCGGATTGACGCCAGATCTACCGTGCGTCTTCCTCAAGGAATCTTCTCCAGAAGTCCTCTTCCTCTGCATGCGGAACTTCTTCCCCCTCTGCGAAGCTCTGTAAATAATTTAACACCTTCTGGTACTGGGAAGGATCCGTAAATTCCATACGCCACAGATCCTCTCCTTCCTGTCCTTCGGTGAATTTCTTACACCAGATGCCATCTTCGCTAAAGCAGGTGATATACCAGGTCTTAGGGTCACTGCCCTCTTCCGTGGTTTTCACACTCTGGGCCAGGATACTATCCACCTCATCCGGCTCTTCTGCTGTCTCCGACATACCTGTCAGTTTCTCTTCCAGCCGTTCTACCTTTTCCTTTTCGATTTTTTCCTCCAGTGCCGCCCGGGTGGCATCCTGCACACTGTCGAATTTCTCTAAGAAATGATCCCACTCCTTGATCGTAAATTCTTGATTGCCGATCTGGAACTTGGTATCCGTGTCTCCGTTCTGAAGCTTGTCGTAGATCTCCTGCATCTTCTCTTTGATCTGCTCCATAAGGCTCAAGTCCTCTTCTTCCGGTTCTCCTGCTGTCCCGGAGGCATCCGTTCCCGCTGCCTTGTCCACATCGGCAGTCTCTGACGCCTCCTCACTGTTATCCACGTCGTCTCCATTCTCCATGTCATCCAATTCCTTCTTCATCTGCTGGATCTTGTTATCCTTTGCCAGCGCCTCCAGGATCCGTTTCACATCCTCCGGCCTGAACATGCCGATGGCCTTGGACAGGGCATCAATGTTGTCCCGGTTCACCAGCAGGCTTCCGCCGCCGGACAACGGAATATTAATGCAATCCTCTTTATTGGTGGTATCCCCCAGTGTCAGGCGGTTGTGCTCATAATCACAGACGAAGGTCACCCCGTTGTATTCAATGACGCCGTCCTCAGCCATTTCTCCATAGGGCACCTTGTCCTTTCCCTCGATATGGCGGGCCAGCTGTACGCCGCGGGTCACCGGAGTCTTCACGGTGTTGTCTTCTTTTGCCAATTCCTCAATGCTCTCCGCGAAACGGGATTCTGCCGTCTCCGTCGCACTTCCCTGCGCACTCTGTACATCCCCTGCATTTACTCGCTTCTGTGCCTCATACACAAATGTCCTTCCGTAGCCGATTCCTGTTATTGCCATAGTACTCTCCCTCTCTGAGCAGTGATTGCTGCCCTGTCGCAATGCCCGTCAAATCTTCATGCAGGCATGCGATGTTCTCGCTTCACGCAAAAACGGATGGTCGCCTCACATGAGGCAGCCATCCGTAGCTATTTATCCATCCATGGTGTCTGTATTTTCCTATATAAGAATATCGGAAATTCTCAGAAAATCCTTAGCTATCATTCGAAAATTTTTAAAGAAGAAAGATCCAGCATCATGTCTTTGGCTGTACGATCCCGGCCAAGCTGCAGGAATACATACTCTGCCAGACCGAATTTCACATGATAGGCTGCCCCCACAATGCAGGAAAAAGTGATCGTCACGAACATCTCTCCTCCCAGAATCTGCGACCGCTCAAAGGTATAGATCGCCAGAGCAAAATAGCCGCCAGTTCTTCGAGTGGGTGGAGGAAGGGCCTTCCACTTATGCGGACCGCAAGGCCATGTTCGAAGCCCGCAAGGCCGCAGTGGAAGACGAAATGAAACAGCTGGAAAAGACTCTGGATATGCTGAAATTCAAATGCTGGTACTATGAGAAAGCTATGGAAGACGGCAACGAAGACGGGATCCATGCCATGCTTCCCGATAATCTTCCCCCTGAGATCCAGCCCATCTACGACAACAGCCACGACAGATAATGTCTTACAGTTTTCCACCGTATACGGGGAATCCGCTGTTAGCGCCATAGCTTTCAATATGCTTGATGTTCTTCAAGACGTCCATATCCTCTGCGCTGATCTCAAAGTCTACCTCAGCATTGGTCTTCATATGCTCGGGATTGCCGGTCTTGGGCAGAGAGATGGTGCCTAACTGCAAAGTATACCGGATGCACAGCTGCGGTACGGAAACACCGTATTTTTCTGCCATGGCCTGAATCTCGGGCTGATGCAGGATCTCTCCGTGGGCAATAGGGGAATAAGCCTCTACTGCAATGCCGTTCTTCTGGCAGTACTCTACCAGTTCCAACGGAGTGTTGCTGATGTGGCACAGGATCTGGTTAACCATCGGTTTGATCTCAGCGGTCTCCAGCAGGCTCTCAATGTCTCCCACCTGGAAATTGGAAATACCGATTGCTTTCAGCTTTCCGGCCTTATAAGCGTCCTCCAGTGCTCTCCAGGCTGCTCTGTTGCCTTCCACATAACGGTTCTCACTCTGGTTGACTTCCACCCAGGGCTGGGGAGAGTGAATGATCATCATATCCAGATAATCCAGTCCCATTTTTGCCAGGGTCTCGTCGATGCTTGCGGCTGCGGATTCGTAAGTCTTGTGCTCTGCTGCCACCTTGGATACCACGAACAGTTCCTCTCTGGGTACGCCACAGGTTCTCACACCATCTCCCACACCACGCTCGTTGCCGTAGGCCTGTGCGGTATCGATATGACGGTAGCCCAGTGCCACTGCTGCCTTTACTGCCTCTGCCGCCTGGTCATCGGGAATAAACCAGGTTCCCAGTCCCAGTTGCTGGATCTTCACACCATTATTTAAAGTCAAAGTATTCTGATACATTTTGCTTCTCCTTTCAAAACTTATGCTTCGTTCCTTATTTTCACCTTTTTTTCCGTTAGAAACGTTTCTTACGGGATGATTTTATCATAATACCTAAAGCTGACTTTAGGTCAATAGGGGTTTTGAGAAAAATTTTCTCTTGCGGCATCATTTTTCCTATGTTATACTGGAAAAAATAAAAACGAAATACAGATCAGGTAACTATGTCAGCGTGGACATCTTCGGATGTCTGCGCTTTTTATGTTGCCGGAACGCCTGATCAGACAAAGGAGGAAAATGTATATGGTAGAGTTCATTACGAATGTAAACAGTGCCGTCAATGGATTCGTATGGGGTGTCCCCATGCTGGTGCTGTTGGTGGGCACCGGTATCCTGATGACGATCCTGACGAAATTTTTCCAGTTATCCCATATCGGACACTGGTTCAAAAATACAGTAGGCGGCATCTTTCACGACAGGCATGTAACGAAACATACGGAGGCCGGAGATCAGTCCATTTCCCAGTTCCAGTCGCTGTGCACGGCGTTAGCTGCCACCATCGGTACCGGTAATATCGTCGGCGTGGCAAGTGCTCTGGTCGCCGGTGGTCCCGGCGCCATCTTCTGGATGTGGATTGTAGCTTTCTTCGGCATGATGACGAACTACTCAGAAAATGTACTGGGCATCTATTACCGCCGCCGGAACTCCAAAGGCGAGTGGAGCGGCGGTGCCATGTACTACTTAAAGGACGGTCTCGGCTCCTATAAGGGCTGCAAACAGATCGGTGCCGTACTGGCTGTGTTGTTCTCTGCTTTCTGCCTGTTGGCTTCCTTCGGTATCGGCAACATGAGTCAGGTCAATTCCATCGCAGCCAACATGACTTCCGCCTTTTCCATTCCCGCTACCGCCACCGGCATCGTTCTGGTGATCATCGGAGCTCTGGTCATTGTGGGAGGATTAAAGCGGATCGCTGCTGTCACCGAGAAACTGGTTCCTTTTATGGCCATCGCCTATGTCATCGGTGCGCTGGTGATCTTCTTCGCAAATATCGGTCACGTTGGGGCCGTATTCACCGCTATTTTCAAAGGTGCTTTCGGTCTGCGCGCTGTAGGCGGCGGTATCGTAGGCTCCGGAGTGAAGCTGGCTCTGACCTGGGGCATGAAGCGCGGCGTGTTCTCCAACGAAGCCGGCCTTGGTTCCTCCGTTATGGTACATTCCAGTTCCAATGTAAAAGAACCCGTGCGTCAGGGTATGTGGGGCATCTTCGAGGTATTCGCTGACACTATGGTCGTATGTACACTGACGGCTTTCGCAGTTCTGTCCTCCGGACTGATCGATCTGGATACCGGTGCCGTACTGGTGGATGTGTCCGGTTCCGCTCTGGTGGGTCAGGCTTTTGCAACCGTATTCGGCAGCTTCGGTCCCGCCTTCATCGCCATTGCGATCCTGCTGTTCGCCTTCTCTACTGTACTGGGCTGGAGTCACTACGGATCCAAGGCATGTGAATATTTATTCGGTACGAAATCCACCATTGTCTACAAGATTGCATTCGTACTGATGATTTTCATCGGCTGCACCATGAACTTAGGTCTTGCCTGGGATCTGTCCGATACCTTCAACGGGCTGATGGCGATTCCCAACCTGATCGGTGTCATAGCCCTGTCTCCCGTAGTAATGAAGATCACGAAAAATTACGTGGCACGTATCATTAAAAAAGAAGACGCAAAGCCCATGTTATCTGTCTTCCGCGAAATTCAGGAAGAGCAGGAAAAGGCCATGTAATTAAATTCAGGATCATACTTCTTCTCTGGTAATATTCTTCGCCCATTTGCCCTCGCGATAATGCTTAATGACCCAGGGCCATTTGACAAATTCATCGGTGCATAACAGGAAATAGACCCACAGCACCGGGAGTTTCAGTACAAATGCGGCGAAGAATCCCAGAGGGATCGCATAACACCACATATCGATCGTATCGCAGATCAGTCCGAACTTCGTATCTCCGCCGGCACGGAATACTCCGGCGATCAGCGCCGTATTCACGGCAGCACCCATAATATAATAAGTATTAATGAGCAGCATATATTTCAGATAATGCATGGCAGTTTCATTCAATGTAGCAAACCGTAACACAAAGGGTGTAATTGCCAGTACGATCAGGCCGCCTATAGCTCCGGCGATTACCGTCATCTTCAACATCCGGGAAGCGTAACTCTTCGACTTCTCCAGATCGCCTTGTCCCATAATATTTCCCAGCAATATGCTACCTGCACTGGCAATGGCAAAACAGAACACCGTACCGATATTGCGCACTACGACGACCAGTGAATTAGCAGCCACCGCATCTGTTCCCAGATGCCCAAGGATCACGGAATACATGGAAAACGCCACGCTCCAGGACACATCGTTTCCCAGTGCGGGCAGAGACAGACGCATGAAATCTTGTGTCAGCACCTTACTGTGAACGAACAGGTACTTCGGATGCAGTTTTACATTTTTGCTCAAGAAAGATACAATGAAACATGCCACCAGTTCCACCAGTCGGGACAGGGCTGTGGCAATGGCGACACCGGTAGCTCCCAGCTTCGGCATGCCGAACAGTCCGAAGATAAATGTGGCATTCAGAATGACATTCAATACGAAAGCCAGCATATTCAACGCCATACTGACCGTCACACGACCTACGCTTCGCAGGATGGAAAGATATACTTCCGTGATGCCCCAGCACAGGTATGTGATACCCATGATCCGCAGATAGGAAGCACCGATGGTGATCAGCTCCACATCCGAAGTAAACAGAAGCATCATCTTCTGAGGAAGGAAAAATGCAATCAGCGCAACAATACCTGAGATTGCCATAGAGAAACGAAGTGTGATTCCTTCTACAGTATGAATTGCTTCCAGGTTCCCCTTTCCATAATATTGGGCGCACAAGAGAGTGGCTCCCGTCCCCAGTCCGTAATATACCATAAACAGAACATTCGAAAAATTTGACGCCAGGGATACTGCGGATATTGCGGACTGTCCCACATAGTTTAACATAATGACATCCGCGGAATTCACCGCTGCACTGAGCAGATTCTGTATAATGATCGGGATGGTCAGTTTGAACATCTGTCTGTAAAAATCGTCTTTTTTCATTGCATCTATTTTCATGGGATTCCTCGCAATTTTGTGTTTTTTATTCTCTACATGCCTAATTTCGTTTTTCGCTACCTACGCATGTGTTTTTCCTGCCGGCATACATACCTGATTTCGTTTTTCGCTTTCTACGCATGTGTTTTCCCTGCCGGCATACATACCTAATTTCTTTTTTTAGTTTCTACGCATGTGTTTTCCCTGCCGGCACACATGCCTAATTTCCTTTTTTGTTTCCTACGCATGTGTTTTCCCTGCCGGCACACATGCCTGATTTCCTTTTTTGTTTCCTACGCATGTGTTTTCCCTGCCGGCACACATACCTAATTTTTTTTGTTTTCTACGTATGTGTTTCTTTGACAATTATACATACTCCAATCTTTTTTTCAAGCTTTATGCATGTATTTCATGATACCAGGGTCAAAAAGTCTAAGCCAACATGAACTTGCTCATAAGTGGGTGAAAGACCTTGAGTAGTGTGCTATGTGCCAGTGGCACATGTCTAGCACGGACCGAAGCGGAGCGGAGAAGTGGTAGTGCGTAGCACAAAGCAATCCGTAGGTATCAAAGTCGGGGGACTTTTGACCCCGACATCATTTCATAGCATTATTACCTTAATAATTAAAAAATCCGGGAGATGAACCATCCCGGATTTTTAAAGCTTTGTATTGTCTGTATTGCCCGCAAGCAGTCTCGCTGACTTTATGCTATGATTATTTCATATACGATTTTTTCGTGCTTCGCACTCTCAAATTACCACTTCCAGTCGGCGGCCTCCATCTGAGTGGCTTTCATATGCCGGTAAATGCCGTCTTTTGCTTCCAGTTCGGCGGGCGTTCCCTGCTCTGCCACCACGCCGTCCTTTAATACAACAATCTTGTCTGCGTCCGCCACGGTACGCATGCGGTGTGCAATGATCATAACGGTCTTATTGCGGATCAGCTTGGAGAGAGCCTCCTGAATCAGTGTCTCGTTATCTACATCCAGAGAAGCGGTTGCCTCATCCATGAGGATGATGGGAGCGTCCTTTAAAAAGGCTCTGGCAATGGAAATTCTCTGTCGCTCACCGCCGGACAGTTCCGAACCGTTCTCACCGATCATGGTCTGCCAGCCGTTCGGAAGCTTCTCCGCGAACTCATCGCAATGCGCCAGTTTTGCCGCAGCCAGCACTTCTTCGTCCGTAGCATCCTGCTTGCCGATACGTATATTTTCCATCACCGTATTATTGAACAGCGTCACATCCTGGAACACGATGGCGTACAGAGACATCAGTGTCTCCGGATCGATGGTGGAAATGTCCATGCCGCCCACGGTGATCTTACCTTTATTGATATCCCAGAACCGGGAAGCCAATCTGGACACGGTGGTCTTACCGCCGCCGGAAGGTCCGATCAGTGCGGTGACTTCGCCCTGTTTCGCCGTGAAAGTGACATCGCGAAGTACGGTATTCTGACTGTCATAGGAGAATCCCACATGAGAAAATGCAATGTCATAGCCCTTGGGATCCATGGTGTCAGCACCGGTCTGGATCTCATGGGACAGGATCTCGTCAAGACGGTCACACTGCACACTCGTACTGATAATAGCTGCCAGATTCTGCAGTGCCACCTGAAGGGGATCATACATTCTGGATACCAACAGGAGGAATACGAAGAAGGTCAGGATATCGATCTCCCCCTTTACCAATAATACACTGCCGGTCAGTGCCACTGTGGCGATACCCAGTTTTAAAATCATTTGTGCACTTCCCACAAATACTGCTGTTCCAAGCTCCGTCACCAGTGCATGTTTTTCCACGGCACGGATCTTGCCCTCTAAGCCTTCCATGTACTCAGCCTGTGCATTATTGGCCCGCAGATCACGTACCGTTTCGAGGCATTCCTGAATGCCGTCCGCACAGTCCATTTTTAATTTCATCTGCTTCTTACTTAAGCTCTTCTGTACCCTGCCGGAACATCCCACAATGAGGAAAGACACAGGCAGTACCCACAGTGCTGCGATCGCCATTCTCCAGTTTAGGAAAAAGGTACCCACAGCGATCAGGGTAGTGGAGATACAGGAGCCAACCAGTTCCGGAATGAAATGGGAGGATGCGGTCTCCATGGTGGCACAGTCCGCCATAATGGTGCTGGTCAGATCGGACAGATCCTTTTTCCCGAAGAAAGACAGCGGTATCTTACGCAGCTGCTCTGCCAGAGCAATTCTGCGCACGCCGCTCTCCACATAAGTTGCCAGGAACGTGGCACGATACTGCACCAGTGTCGTCAGGGCGATCAGAAGAAGACAGAGTATGCAGCCCACAATGTAGAACACACCTCTGCCTGCCATGGTGCCCTGTAAATAATCTCTTACCAGAAAATACAGCATCCATACCGGGAACATCAGTACCAGATTGGAAATCGTAACAGATACGAACGCTTTCATCATGTCCTTCGCACCTTTTTCGGAAAGTGCGTATTTATGCTGCAATTTTGCCTGTAAACTACTCATTCTATTTCTCCCCCTTTCCTACTTTCCAGCTGACGGATTTGTTGTACTCCTCCCACATATGGGCATACAGTCCACCCTGCGTAAGCAATGCTTCATGGGTTCCCTGTTCCACGATTCCGCCATCCTTCAGGACGCAGATGCGGTCGGCATCCACGACAGAGGAAAGTCTGTGGGCGATCATGATCACGGTCTTGCCTGCGGAAAGCTTCGTAAACGCTTTCTGCACCTTTGCCTCATTGTCCGGGTCGGCAAAGGCGGTAGCCTCATCCAGAATCAGGATCGGCGCATTTTTCAGCATGGCCCTGGCAATGGACAGACGTTGTGCCTCACCGCCGGACACATAAGTGCCCTGACTTCCGATCACAGTATCCACACCATTCGGCAGCTTTGCAATGATATCCTCACACTGGGCATTTTTCAGTGCTTCCATAACTTCCTCTCTGGTGGCATCCTTTTTGCCCATGCGGACATTGTCATATATGGACATTTTCAAAAGCTTACTGTCCTGAAATACGAAGGACACCATATCCATCAGCTGTACAGAAGGAATCTCCTTCACATCCACACCGCCGATGCAGACCTTTCCTTCCGTGGTATCGTAAAAGCGGGCGATCAGGCTGGCCAGAGTGGTCTTACCGCCACCGGAAGGGCCTACGAAAGCCACATGCTCCCCTTCTTTTATATCGAGATTGATCTGATGCAAAGCATCTCTTCCCGCATTTTCATAGCGGAAGGATACATTTTGTAACGCAATGGAATAATCCTTGATGTTCTGTTCTTTTTCTGCTTCCGGCAGAGGCTTCCTGCTTAAGATATCTTCGATTCTGTTCAGGGAATCTTCCACGAGCATTTTATTTTCTCCGCTGTATGCGATCTTATTTAAGGTCACTGTTAATACTGGAGTGATAATGATGTAGAACAGAAGGTTGATCAGCACCGCAGGATCCCCGCTCGCTCCGCCGAACCAGTAAGCGGCACCGATCAGAACAGCAAAGATCGCATTGATCAGTGTGGTAAAGCCTACCATGGGCCACATCAGTTCTTTGGTATAGGCGATGGTCCATTTTTCATATTTTTTAATAGAGGTCTGAAACCGCTTGAAAGAAAATACCGACTGTCCGAAGGTCTTCACCACAGGGATACCACGGACATATTCCACAGCTTCGCTGGACATTTCCTCTAACGCATTCTGGTACTCTTCCATCTTATCCTTCATACGCTGTCCGGTCATTGCACCCATGATGAGAAATGCAAATACCACGGGTACCAGACTTAACAGCCCCAGTTTCCAGTCAAACACCACCAGTAATACCAACAGTCCCACAGGTGTTGCCATTGCCCCTGCCTTATCCGGCATCTGGTGTGCCAGATAGGTCTCGGTGGCTGCGGTGGACTCGTTGACGATCTTGCGGATCTTACCGCTGCCCTCACTGTCCATGAATCCCATGGGCAGCGTCAGAATATGACGCATCAGCGTGCTTCGCATATTCGCCTGCACGTGGAAGGCTGCAATGTGGGAGCACAACAGTGCGCAGATATAAATGCTCATGGAAAGCAGTGCAAATCCCACGGCACTCCATCCAAGCCCCGACAGATTCTGCGCCTTGCTATAATCCGGCGCTGCCAGCACCACTTCCTGCATGATCCGCCATATGTAATAGAACGGCAATAATGCGATCAGGGCACTGGCGGCAGACAGGATCCACGACGCAATGGTCAGATACTTGTAGCTGCCCGCATAGGTAAACAGCTTCTGCATAGTACTTTCTTTTTTCATGTGATTTTTTCCCTTTATGCTTTTTGTCATAACACTGCTTATTTTGAATTAGCCAAGACTAACCGCATCGGTTTTTATAAGACTGCCTCAGCTTTCAGAAGCAGTCTTTTCGTTTCAGATTTTCCGGGTATTTCGGAGACTTAGTCTTCCCATTACCCCAGCTTTATGATGGCACCCCAGCCACCATAATGATATTTCTCCAGCATGTGGAGGTATTTTCTAGCGGTATCCCTGTCCATGCGGTGACGGACAACTTCAAACATACTGTCGAACATGGCTCTCGCTGTGATGTGTACGAACTCCTCCGTAATTTCACTGCCGTCCTGCAGGGACGCCGTCGCCTCCATATATTTGTAGGTGTACTCCGTCTCGATCTCCACCAGATGTTCCACAAAGTCCTGGTACCTGGTACCGTAGGACGCATCCAGCAATAGCTGGAAATCCTCAAAGTGATCGTAGACATAATCCAGCATTTCGTCCATTCCGGAAGCTACATACGTCTCCATCACTTTCGGCTGGACCTCTGCCTCCCTGGCATGAAATTCTTCCTGCGTCTTCAGAAATATCCGGGTCAACCCCTCTGCCGCAGGCTCCACAATGGCACCAAACAGTCCTTCCTTATCCCGGAACCTGGAATAGATGGATCCGGTAGTAGTGTCCGCCTTCGCCGCGATGGTCCGCAGGGATGCTTCGGAATATCCCTTCTCCAGGAATTCTTCCTTGGCGCAGGCGAGAATTTTCTCTGAAACTCCTTCGATCGGTTTTGTCACTTTTTCCTCCAAAAATTTATAACAGTGTTATATAACACTGTTATAAATATAAACACATTCTATTTTTCTGTCAAGAGGGGAAAACTTATTTTAAAGTTCAGCCCGCACCATCGTGCACACCCGGTCCGCCAGTTCGATGGTGGAGGGTCTGTGGGCGATCATGAGGATCGTCTTCTGTCCCTGGAGGTTCCGCAGGGCTTCGTTGACCGCCTGTTCCGACTCGTTATCCAGTGCCGAGGTTGCCTCATCCAGCAGGATGATGGAAGTATCTTTTAAGATTGCTCTGGCAATGGCAATCCGCTGTCTCTGCCCGCCGGAGAGATTGTTGCCCCGCTCGCCCACCGTGGTATCATACCCTTCCGGGAATTCCATGATAAAGTCATGGGCATGCGCCTGCATTGCCGCTTCTCTGATCTCTTTCTCTGTGGCATCCGGTCTTCCCATACGGATATTCTCCGCAATGGAGCCCTGGAACAGGTACGGCTCCTGGGGGACATAGGCGATCTGACGGCGCAGGTCTGCCAGGTCACTCTCCCGCATAGACATTCCGTTGACACAAATATCGCCTTCTCCTAAGGGATACAGTCCCAACAGAAGCTTGGAGAGGGTCGTCTTGCCGCAGCCGGATGCTCCGGTGATGGCAACACATTCTCCCTTTTTCACCTCTAAGGTAAAATTGCGGAGCACGTCTTCTTCTCCGGTGTAAGAAAAGCGGATGGTCCGGATCTCCACGGCATTGGGTGTCTGCATTCCCTGCATGGTCTGTACTACGGTTGTCTCTGCCTGTGCCGGTTTGGTCTTCTGCCCGGCATGCGTCTCTGCCTGCGCTGTCTCCGCTATCCGTTCGTCGCCGTTCTCCCGATACCAGTTTGCCGGCTCCTTGACCTCATCGAGGAAATCAAAAATATTCTGAGCGTTGGCGAGACATCCCACCAGCTCCGGAATGTACTTTCCGATCTGTAAAAACTGGAATGAGAAGGAGGCATACATGGTATAGATCGCCGCCAGCGCTCCCAGGGTGGTGTATCCTTTATCCACATAATAGACTCCCAGCATTAAAAATACTAGGGAGCACAATAGCTCAAAGCCCTTGCTGCTGCCCTCCAGGCAGGCGGTATATAATGTCTTGCGCCCATACTTTTTCTCATAACGGTGATTCTCTTCCCGGAACTTCGCCACGGTCCCCCGTCCGCCGGAAAACATCCGCACCTGCTCCATTCCCTGCAGCATGTCTGACAGTCTGTTGGTCATGGCGGTGTTAATTCCGGACAATTCTCTGCTGATGCGGTGCATGGGATTTAACAATAACAACTCGATTGCCATCATCACGCTGTTGACCGCCAGCAGGCACATCGTCAGCTGCCAGCTTAGCAGAAACATCGGCACCAGATACGCCACCACCTGTAAAAAGGGCATGACCACTCTCCGCAGTCTGGAGCCGTAGATATCTCCCATTTTGGTAAGATCGTATGACACCTTGGAGACGATCTCGCCGCTGTGATGTTTTTCATAATAGCTGTATGGCAGGCTCATCTCCGCATCCAGCACCTTCTCCGACAGGTCACCATAGACTCTTTTTGCCTCCACGTTGTAACGGATCGTTGCCACACGGTAGATCAACAGGGATATGACACCTACTGCCACGATGACTGCGATGGAATAGCCCAGTCTCTCATATTCGCCGGTCTGTGCGATGTCCACCACACATTTCATCAGCAGAGAACTCATGATGCCGAACAGTGCAAATGTCACGCTCATCACGAAGATGGAACCGAGATAGACAAACCGCTTTTTCCCCATGACACGCATGGATCGGATAAATAACTTATAATTTTCCATGGTCTGCCTCCTCTCCGTACATTGCCGCATAGACGCCGCCCTGTTGTAACAATTCCGCATGGGTGCCGCATTCCGCGATCCGCCCCTGCTTCAGCACATAGATCCGGTCCGCATTCTGCACCGTGGACAGTCTGTGGCAATGGTGATGCAGGTTCTGCCTGCCATCACCGTGCGAATCGCCTCCTGGATCCCGCTCTCCGTCTCCACATCCAGTGCGGATGTCGGCTCATCCAACAAAAGTACCGGCGCATCCTTCAGGATCGCTCTGGCAATGGCAAGGCGCTGTTTCTGTCCACCGGAGAGAATGGCACCCCGTTCTCCCACCATCGTCTCATAACCTTCGGGCAATGTCTGTATGAAATCATGAATCTGCGCCTTTTTGCAGGCTTCCACGATTTGTTCTTTCGTCGCTCCCGGCTTGCTGTAGGCGATGTTCTCCGCGATGGTCGTGGGGAACAGGAATACATTCTGGGAAACCAGCGCGATCTGCTCCCGCAGGGCTTCCCGGTTCCATTCCTCGATTGGTCTGCCAAAGATCCGGTATTCTCCGCCCGTTTTTTCATAAAATCCGCACAGAATGCGGAAGATCGTGCTCTTTCCACCGCCAGACTCACCTACAAACGCGACATTTTCTCCCTTTTTTACAGAAAACGTAAGCCCCTGTAATACCGGCACATTTTCATGATAGGAAAAATCCACCTTTTCAAACGCGATCACGTTCTCTACCGCCCGGGGCGCTGCATCCGCGCATCCTTCGCCGGAGGGTTCCTCCTCTGCGGACAGGATCCTTTCCACACGGTCCACACTGACCATTCCCGCAGAAGCATCCACCATGGCAAAGGGCAGTCCGGTATAGGCATCCACGAATTTGCTCAGGATCATGATAAATCCTACCAGTCCGCCCAAACTGACCACTCCGCGGCTCACCAGCCATACGGCATAGACGGCACTGATAATGTTGGGAAGCCACTGGATCAGCTTTCTTACAACGATGGCGGTGTTGGTGATCTGGGTACGCTTCTCCTCATTCTCCACCAGTTCCACCGACGCTTTGTGCATCTTTTTGCGGAAGACCTCTTCGATGCCGAAGGAACGCAGTACCAAAATGCCGCTGACCGCATCCTGGGCGATCTGCGCCATCACGTCTGTCTTCTGTCTGTAGTTCGCCTGCAGACCACGGATCCGTTTTACCAGCTTCCCGGCGATCCAAAAGATCAGGGGATAGGTGATCAGGATAACTGCCAGTAATCCCAGATTCGTCTCTCCGATGTAGACCGCATAGGTAAAAATACCGATGAAGCTGGCGATCATGTCCGGCAGCACGGTCTCTAAGAAGCTGGCGATCTCCCCCAGGTCTCCGATGACTTTGTTGAGCAGCGTGGCGGAATAGTTCGCATCAAAATATTTATATTCCGTGCGGTACAGTTTTTCTCCTACCAGGTCTCTATACTCCGTACAGACTTCCACCGCATACCGGCTGGCTGCCGCACTCTGCAAGAAAGCCGCTATGGTTCCCACCACCGTGTAAATCAAAAATTGCAGCAGAAAGCTGCCAAACAGGACTTGCCTGCCTGACAGCATTTCATCGATCACGCCGCTGATGATTTTATTTCCCTGTACCAGGATCACACTGACCGCCAGTGCCAGAATCGCTTCTGCCAGAAGCAGTGCGCCGTGTCGTATCATACAGCCTGTGAATACCTTCTTATTATGCATACGCCCCCCCGTTGTCTTTTGTTCGTAATTTTAATAATACTATATATTATAAATTACCATTTTATAAAATACAAGTTTGACATTTTATAAAAGTAATGTTATCATAATTTTAGAAAAGGTGCTACTGATGACGGTTCACCTGATTTATATGAGAAAAAATGACTGCTCAACTTGTCAGGTTAGGGGCGGTCATTTTTTTGTGGTCTTATCACTATTAGAACCAATCGAATAGCCAAGACCCAAACAGGTTAAGCATAGTCCTCCTTTCCAAGATTTCCCATATGGGATGATCTATGTAATCAGAGCTATCAACTCTCCGCAAAAAGTGAACCGCCATTCACGTCAACGTGAAGTAGCACCTTAAGGCTAACGCCCATATACATTATATAGAACATTTGTTCTGTCTGTCAACTTATTTATTGTTAGTATTCCTTTTCCTATTTCTGTACAGTAAATTCTATGGGAGATGCCACCTTACTGTAGATGTCCCATTCTTTTATATACTCCTCTTCGGTGCTTTCCACAGTCTGTCCCTGATCGTCCAGCCGGTAATAAGTCGCATTACCGTTCTCATCATAGACTTCTGTGTTGGAACGGGCAAGTCCCAGCTTTCCGCTAGCAGCATCGATCACATACACTTCGATACTGTGCCCTGAGGTCACATAGAACCCATCTGCTCCGATGGCGAGCGGATATGCCGTTCCGCCGCTCTCCAGGGAGCCGATCTGAAACGGTGCGGCATCTTCCCCCACACAGTAGACATCACAGGAGATTGCATAGGTATGGTCTCCGTCCTGATAGAAGCCATCCGATACCAGGAAAATGGATATTCCATCCATTTCCATCTGTGCATATGCCACATACCCTTTTGCGGCAAAGAAACCGCTGTAGGAACTGTCCTCTTGATAGATCCAGGCGGTATTCTCCTGCTTTGCGGCGTCCAGTCCCGCCGCAAGCGACTCCTGTTGTGCTGCAAGTGATTCCTTCAGTTGTTCCACCTCTTCCTGTTTTGCAGCCGCCTGCTCCAGCGCCGCATCAGCTTCGCTGCTCCCCGCTTCGTTGGTCAAAACAACTGTCGTTCCGTCCTTCGGATTCGTCAGAAAACATACCGCCACGATCACGCATACCACGACTGCCGCCAGCAGGATCCAAAAGGACGGTTTCTTATAATTCAATACTTCTTTCACTCTCTTTTTCACCCCTACTTCCCCAAAGGCAAGCGGACATACCGTCACCAACCGCCTTTGCATACTACAGGAAAGCAGTGCATAGGAGTAGCTTTTACGTTCTTCCAGCGTAAGGTCTCTCACCGCGCTTTCATCACATGCCAGTTCCAGATCCCGGCAGAACAGAATATATGCCACCCAGACAAACGGATTGTACCAGTGGATCATAAGGAGTACAAAACCGAGCGGTTTCCACCACTGGTCGCCCCGGCGCAGATGTGCCTGTTCATGAGCGATGACATAGGGAAGCTGTGCTTCCTCCATGCCGGAGGACAGATAGATCTTAGGTCGGAACAGCCCCAGAATAAACGGAGACTTCACCTGATCGCAAATCCAGAGATTGTCCCGCAGCCATATCGCCTCACTTACCTGTCTTCGTACCCGCAGATAACTGTATACGGCATACCCAAGCATTACGAGCACACCGATCAACCATAGAATGCTTCCCACAGACAGAATCTGCTGGAACAGTTCGCCTCCAAAGCCTGTTGCCACTGTCCCGGCACCTGTCGGGATTCCTGTCAGCCCTGCTGCCCCGGCGCCTTCAATCACATTTTGTGTAGGATTACCCACTATGACCGGTGTCTGTGCAAGCGTCAGATCCGCCGCACTGCCGTAGCGATTCTGCATCCGGAAGACTCCCGGCATCAGACTGAACCGGCTCTCCGGCACATAAGGACACACCAGTCGTAAGGCTGCAAATCCCCACAGCACACAGTTCACCCACTTCGGTGCCTGTCTTAACAGAAGTCTGAGAAACAATACGATCAGTATCAGCCATGCCGCGCCGATGCTCATCGTAAGTAATATTACAAAAATACGAATCATTCTATTCTCCATTCCAACACTAATCGTCAATATAAATACCAACGAAAAACGTGTTTTTCCGTGTGAAACTTAGAACTTCTTCACGATAGAGCCCTTGCTCTGAGTGATTAGAAGTTCTTTTCACACTGCTCCCCCTTCCGCTTCATCGATCATCTTGCGGATCTTCGCCGCCTCCTCTGCGGTAAGCGACCGGTCTTTTGTAAAGGCCGCAAGAAACGCAGGCAGAGACCCTTCAAAGGTATCCTCCACAAACTGTCTGCTCTGCATCGCATAGAACTCTTCTCTTGAGATCAGGGAAGTCACCGTCCCGTTGTCATTGCGAAACAGACCCTTGTCACACAGTCTGCGCAGTACATTATGCGCCGTGGTGCGCTTCCAGTGAAATGCTTCCTCCGTCAGCTTTACCAGTTCCGAAGAAGACACCGGTTCATGCTCCCAGATCATATCCGCATATCGTGCCTCGATCACACCCAACTGAATTTCTGCCATGTTGTTTCCTCCTATTACTGTTTTCCTGATTGCATAGATTTCTTTTGATCTTCTTATTTTACTTTTGCAAAAGTAGAGAGACCACATGTTGTGGTCTAATTATAGACTACAGCATGTGGTCTCCATTGTCAAGCATATCTTCTATCAAAAATTACCGCTGGATATCATATGTTTCCGGCCAGCCTGCCCGTTCTCCCCTCTCGATCTCCCTCTGGATCCGCTCGTAGATATACAGGTTTTTGTGTTCCAGATCGATCAGTTGCAACAATTCCTCATCCGTCAGCGACCGTTCCGGGTAGTAAAACTGTGCGTCTGCAATACAGTAAACAAGTTCCTGTCCGTCATATTCTTCCGGGAATGTGATCACTGCAATGGTTGTCTCTGTATAGGCATTTTCCTGTTCGTACTTTTCCGTCCACTCTTCATAACGGGTCTGTTCCTCCGGTGTCAGGTCACGGCTGTCCCCTCCCCAGACATCCACAGGCGCGGAAGAAAGCATTGCATACAGTTCATCGATTTCCGCATCTGACATCTGTTCATAACGATCAAAATAGGACACCTCAGAATATTTCTGCTGCCATATTTTCTCCTGTATGCTGTAATCCAGCTTATGCACATATTCGATAACTTCCAGCCATTCCTCTTCGGTAACAGTGGTACTCGGCAGATAGATGAGACAGCCGTATTCTTCCTCGGGGGTGCTCCGAACGGCTACACCTGTGCCGGAATAGTTCTCTTCTTCGGCTAATTCATGAAGCTGTCCCGCAGGATATTTGCCATCCTCTTCATATTCCCGGGTCAGCTGCTCATATACACTCTGTTCTCTTGCCGTCAGTTCTCTGTTAAATTCCGCCTGAACACTGCCTTGTCCTGCCACCATCTCCAAGTGTCCCAATTCTTCCGTCCCGATGTCAGTCATGCGCTCTGCCAGATAGCGGCGGTATCCCATGATTCCGGCGGCGGTGGCGGATACTGCTGTGACAGAAAGTATCACCACAGCTAACAGGATGCCTGCTGCGCGGGGGAATCTCTTGCCCGTCAATTGTTTTTCCTGCGCTGCCTGTTGTCTGATCTGTACATAGGCTGCATCCGCCCTATCCAGTACGATCTGTGGAAGTTCTATCTCTATTTCATTCATCGGTCTCATTTTCTTCCGCCTCCTTCCTCTGTCTCCGCATAATATCTCGCCAACTGCTCCCGCCCTCTGGCGAGCCTTGTGCGCACCGTACTGTCGGGCAGCTGCAGTAATTTTCCGATCTCTGCTGTCCGCAGTCCTTCCGCATAGAACAGTACTACGATCAGGCGATATTTTTCATCCAGTCCCCACAGGGCTTCCTTCCATTCCAAATTTGCCTCTGCCTCCACTGTATCCTTCGCTGCCTGTTCCGGCAGTTCTTCCACACAGATCATCCGTCTCCCTGAGCGCAGGATATCCTTGCATTTATTGATCAGAATACGGATCATCCAGGTCTTGAAATACCGGTTTTTCTGTAATGTATCTATTTTCTCCCAAACGGTGAGAATCGTCTCCTGTATGGCATCCGCAATATCCGCATCCTGCGGTAGGATCGCGCTGGCTGTCCGGTACATGTCCTTCTCATGAAGCTGCATCAGCTCCGTGAAAGCATCTGGATCCCGTTTTTTTGCCCTGCGCACCAATTGTTCTATCTCTCCCATGTGCCTCGTCCTTTCTTCCTCATAAGTATACGTCTTATGACTATTAGACGGAAGAGTCTGTGAAAATGTCCCAGGGATAAATAACAAAATCTAATTTTTACCTTAGAAAAAACTTTTCAGCCTATTCCGGGTCAAAGTTCTATTTTGCTATATATAGTCCATTTAATTTTCTTTTTATTCCTCTGACTACTAAATATGGTATTGTGCACTTTTTTGTTGTGGAATTGTATACGAAATATTAGAATTGAAACGCACTACTCTGCATGATACACTTTTTGAGAAGCAACCGTGTTGCAAGGTGGTAGCCTCCCGGCTTATAGCTTTTAATGAGAAGGGAGGGCGCACGAAGTCCGGGGGACTTCGGCCTTGCGCGGACCGAAGCGGAGCGGAGAAGGTGCTAATGAATATGTATGAAGTATTAAACCTGTTATTTTTAGGTGGTACATTTCTCATTGCGCTGCTTGCCTACATAGACAGTAGGATAAACAAGCGAAAATAAATAAACCTACCTTGTCACTTGGCCAGTACAGGTAGGTTTACTAAACAATTACCGGGAGGCTAACCACTTGTGGGCGGTTGCTTCTCTTTATGTCTTGATTATAATATCTTTCTTTCTTTCTTTCAAGCCTTAGTTTTAAAAATTATTTTCTCACCACTTACGGTCTCTGTCCCATAGCACCTTCCAGTGTCAGGGTCTCACCGCTCATATACTTGAAGTCGGGAGAAGCCAGCTGTACGCAGACGCGGCCGATCTCCTTCTCCACGTCGCCGTAATGTCCCATAGGAGGCATCTTGACGTTTGCCTTGAAAGCATCGGGATATGCCTGCTCGAATTTCTCCAGCTGTGCGGTCCATGCCAGAGGACATACAACGTTGACATTGATGCCATCGGAACCCCACTCGGTAGCTGCGACTCTGGTCAGTCCGCGGATACCTTCCTTGGCCGCCGCATAAGCGCACTGTCCGAAATTACCGAAGAGACCTGCTCCGGAGGCAAAGTTAATAACAGAACCCTTGGTCTCCTTCAGGTAAGGATAGCAAGCCTTCATATAGTAGAACGCTGCATACAGACCGGAATATACCGCCAGGTCAAACTGCTCGGTGGTATGATCTGCGATGGTTACACCGGAAGCGGAAGCCTGGGCATTGTTGATCAGTACATCGATCCTTCCGAAAGTGTCAATCGCCTGCTTCACCACATTCTGTACGATCGCTTCATTGTCTGAACCGGCGCTGACATCTGCCTGTACGGGAAGTACCTTGATACCGTACTTTGCCTCCAGTTCTTCCTTCGCATCCGTCAGCTTCTGTACATTGCGTCCGGTCAGCACCAGATTGGCACCTTCTTTTGCATATGCGGTTGCGATTCCGTAACCGATGGAACCGCACTCCCCATTACTTAAGACCGCTCTTCCTCCGCCAGTGATGATTGCTGTCTTTCCTGTTAAAAATCCCATAAAATACCCTACCTTTCTTGTTTTTATCTATTTCCTTACTTTTAATTCATTATAGCATAATTATAAGCGCTTTACCTGAGAAAAATACTCACCAATATTCCTATGATTCCGCCAATAATGAAAGTAGCAGGAATGCCGTACGCATCCTTTTTTGTCATCCGATCCCACTCAATCCGCGAAGGTGTCATCTTCGTATGGCACATACTCTGATAGCAGAGATAAATATGTCTCCAACGACACAGATACCCCACCAGATTATAGATTCCATCCAATAATATTCCCACTGCCAGTACAAACAGCATTGTAATTCTCCCCCGGTAGAAATCTGCCAGCGCTCCTGCTATCAGGATCAATACCGGATAGCCATAACGATCCAAATATGCCAGAATGTACATTACTGTCGTAGAATAACTGCGCTCCGGCTTCTTCTCAACGATCACTTCCGTGCACCCCCAGTCGCTCTGCCTCCTGCAGGAACCTGACTTCGATCTCTCCCGGCGTATGCTCCGCCAGATCCGGTACGGAAAAAAGTTTCGGCACTTCTCTGTTCTCTTCGCCGTGAAGCAATGTCTTCAGTTCCAGTTCCAGGATCTCATCGTCGATCTGTTTCCAGCGGCGGTTTTCCTCTTCCGTCAGATCATCCAGACCGAAATGTGTGAGAATTGTTCCCATGATCTTACTTTCAATCTCCAGATAATTGGTCAGATGGATCTTCACCGGGCGAATGATATCCGAAATATATCCCTCGCTGGCATCATGGAGCAGACAGGCGAGCTGCTGCCTCTTAGACCACCCTCTGGCTTTCGCTTCCGCAGCACAGTTGAGCGAATGCTGTCCCACCGAATAAAAATAGGTCAGCTGTCCACCGCCCCGGCACAGTAAGCTCAGCGCATGGGCGATATCTTCGATATAGACATCTCCCGGTGTCATCTGCATGGGATCGAATTTTCTGCCGGAATAGGTCGTCATGGTGTTCATAGCTTTTGCTCCTTATTTCTCCGCACGGATCAGATTCTTATAAAAACGGACTGCTCCGGGCAGACAGTTATACTCAATATTCTCATTCAGTCCGTGCATGCCCTTCATCTGCTCCGGACCATAGACTACCGGTGCGAAGCGGATGCAGTTCTTGCAGATCGGCTGGTAAAACTGTGCATCGGTCGCGCCCGTCATCACATAAGGACTGGAGGGCAGTCCCGGGAAAGTATCTGCGATGGTCTGCTCCACCAGATGGAATGCTTCTCCGTGAATATCCACGGGCGGCGTATAATCATTGGCATGCAGCACTTCGGTCTCCAGACCGTATTTATCTGCTACTTTTTTGATGATCTCCAGGCTCTCCTTCTCCCCCTGATGAGGAATAAAACGCATGTTGGCACCCACATAGGCCTCCTGAGGCAGCACATTATAGGCATCGGAGCCCTTCTGCACCGTGAAAGCGATCGTCGTCTTAAGCATTGCACCTGCCTGGGCGCTGATCGCAGGCATGACCGCTTTTAATACCGGGCCGAACAGCCACACATTACCAAATACCAGCTTCATTCCAAATCCGGCATAGGGCGCCAGTTCTGTGAACATCGCCGATACCTCCGGCAGCAGCTTTTTCCGGAAGGGGGAATGCGTCTCCACCTCATTGACAAAAGCGGATAATCTGGCAATGGGCGTTCCCTTCGACGGTGCGCTGGCATGTCCGCCGTTGCTCCGTGCGGTGAACTTCACATCTGCCTTGCCCTTTTCAAATACGCCTACCATGGCAAAATTGCCATGAATGCCGCCGATGGGTTCGGTGATGATCGCACCGCCCTCATCGCATACCAGGAACAGCTCGATCCCTCTGCGCTGCAGCTCCGCAACAATCTTCGGCGCACCGTCACCGCCCCACTCTTCCGTGCAGGAGCTTGCCAGGTAGACATCGGTGGGCGGAACGAACCCTTCCGACAGGAGTTCCTCCACCGCCTGGAAAAATGCCATTACAGAGGCCTTGGTATCGGATGCGCCTCTGCCCCATACTTTTCCTTCTGCGATATCTCCTGAAAAAGGTGCATGAACCCATTCACCTTCCGCCGGCACCACATCCTGGTGGCTCATGAGCAGGATCGGTTTTTCAGAGCTTTTTCCTTTCCAGTAAAATAACAGATTCCCATCGATCTCTGTCTTCTCCAGCTTCTCATGTACCAGAGGGAACAGTTCCTCCAGCACTTTATGGAAGCCTAAGAATTTCTCCACCTCTGCCACGTTGGCATAGGAGGTGGTGTCATATTGGATCATTTTCGACAGCTTCTGTGCCAGTGCCAGTGCTTCCTCCTCCGGTTCGTCTGCCACATAAGTCGAAGTCTTCGACGGCATCAATAAGGTATGGAGCACTGCGATCAACAGTAACAATACGATCACAGCCAACACTGCAAGAAGTATCAAACCTATGTATTTCATATCTGTCCTCTTTTCTTAATTATTCTTCTGTCGTTTTCTGTGTATTCTTTTTCCGGAACAGCAGATATGCCACACCGATGGCAATCGCGCCGGAAGGAACGATCATAAAGCTGGTAGATCCGATCAGGGACGGTACCAGAATGAATAACAGGCTCATGAGGATCAGCGGCAATGCAGCGATCTTCATATTTTTCCGGTAATATTTGTACGCCATGGCACCGAACAGCGCCGGAACCACATTTTCAAAAGCCGGCTGCAATACTTCGCTCTGCAGCACGGGCTGCAGCGGCACCATCAATAACACGCCCAATGCCAGGACGAGGATTGTCACCAGGGAAGATGTTGCGATGGAGATTGTGGAGATGATCTCATTTTCCGGCGTTCCGGTCTTCGCTCCTACCATGTCTCTCGCATTGACCGCGCAGGGAATCTTCATATTGATCAGGTTACCGGTGATAAATGCCAGATATCCGCCGCCGGCTCCCAGCATCGGTGTGTAGATCAAAAACTCCGCGATGCTGCTGACCAGCCATACGATTCCCACAGAGAGAAACCCCTTTCCAACAGCCCCCAGATCCGGATACGCACCTAAAAGCTTACCGATGAGAAACGGTGCTC
>ENA-ORSA01000758-ORSA01000758.1-human-gut-metagenome-genome-assembly--contig:-NODE-758-length-32405-cov-3.969954_pt1 | contig 32405 bp, 28 predicted proteins | sample MGYA00242179_ERZ509142 | MGnify/ENA primary metagenome ERZ509142 (study PRJEB26280, sample SAMEA2338659) | human gut metagenome | biome: human gut; feature: human-associated habitat; material: faeces... | reverse complement strand
CCAGGTCAAGCTGAAAGCAGTCACGACATAATGACCGCGACCAGAGAGATATGGATGAGAGAAATGAGATCGTGCAGCTTTGCGCATTCTGCCGTAGCCTTGGCGCGCACGTCCGCGAGGTGCAGGACGGCGGCGGAGGCTCGCACGGCGACCTTGTAGGCAACCAGATACCGGCGGAAATACAGTCGTTCATCGATGCGGAGTACCCCGGCGCACGCGTGGTTGACTTCGACCGCGAGCGCAGCGGCTATGAGGTTGACATCATACACGACGGCAAGAGCAAGGAGCTGTGGTTTGACACGCAGTACGCATGGGTGCAGACCTCTACCGACGTGACGCGCTCCATGCCCGAGAACATCCGCGCGGCGGTGGAGGCGCAGTACCCCAACAAGCGCATCGACGACTGCGACTACATCGAGACATCCGGCGGCGAGGCGTATTACCTCGTTGACCTTGACAACTATGACATGGACCTCAAGGTTACGCCCGACGGCCAAATCACCGAGGTTTACGACTATTAAACGTATTGAGACACGGCCGGCGGAGGCGCAGCAAGCAGCCTCCGCCGGCCCTTGTTTTTGCCCGTTTGCAACCCGTTGATAATCAGACACTTTGCAAAAGGCCATCTTTCGCATTCCAAAAGACCGTCTTTGGCAAGGTCAAAGGCCACCTTTCGCAGGCTAAAAGACGGCCTTTTGGAAAGGCGTTGTTTTACTATTGAAACTCAACTGATGTTCATCCACATGTCAAAAGCTATCCGCTTTGTTAATAAATCACAACAAAGTACACTTTTATTTACGTTTGTTTGGTTTATATTATAAACCTATTTATCTTTGCGTTGTATCCGGATAAAACTCCATGTTGCGCCCAACTGCAGTGGGAACGGCGTGGAGACGAGAGTAGGAAACAGAGTGACAAACCTTTGAAAACAGTCAAGATTATGAACAAAACAACAAGGACTGCCGTTGAAAACACCACAACTACGGCTATGGAAAGCAGTGAAAAACTTACTGCCGAGCGCAGTCTTGAGATAATAAGCGAGGCCATAGAGCAGGGCAAGCGCGACGTAATGCGTAACGCAGGCGCGCCGATGATAATGTGGGGAGTGCTCACCTGCGTCACGGGCTGTCTCGTCTGCACGCTCTGGATGCTTACAACCAATCCTGTGTGGAACGTGCTTTGGTTCGCCATGTGCGCCGTAGGATGGCTCGCTTATGCCGTGATGAGGCGCAAGGAGCGTGCAGGAGGCAAGCCCGATTCGTATATATGGCGGCTTATTCGGTGGGTATGGCTCGTGTTCGGGATGCTCGCCGTTGCCGTCGCTTTCTTCGGAATGCTGTCTTACGACGCGTCGGTCTACGCCTCGCGCCTGCCCATAACGGCTGTAATAATGCTGCTGTTGATGTCGGCTTCAGCCGTAACGGCATACGTGCTAAAGGACAAGGCGTATGGCGTTTTCATCGGGGGCAACATCATTCTGGTGAATTTCACCCTGATGTACCCCGGCCCTTACGAGTCGTTATGCCTCGCCTTGTCGGCCGCAACGCTGCTCGTAATACCGGGAATAATGATTAACCGTCAGGCAAGAAATAAGGATTGAAGCCATGAAGGATGAAGAGAAACTTTCCGCCGAGCGCAGCCTTGAAATCATTGGCGACGCAATATGGCGCAGCCGTCGCGACGTAACGGCCGACGCGGCGACGCCGATGATAGTATGGGGCGCGCTCATCTGCGTTACCGGCGTTGCCGTTTCGTTGACGTGGAGAGCCACGGGCGAGCCGCTCTGGAACCTGCTTTGGGTGGCGATGGGCGGCATAGGCTGGGCTTACTACCTGATAAACCTGAAGCGGAAGTACGACGGCGAGCAGGCGCCTACGTTCGCCGCGCAGGTTATTAGGTGGCCATGGATGTTCTTCGCGATGATTACCGTCTTCGCGGCTATTTACAGTTGCCTGCCAGACAAGGCGGCACAAGGATGGCCATACATACCGATATATCCTGCCGTGCTGTTGCTTTTTTCGTTCGCCTCGGCCGTGTCAACGGCGGTGATGGGCGTCAACGAGAACTACGGTTTCTCCGCAATGTCGCTCATTGCGGCAGGATGGGCGTTGCAGGACAGCGGCCCCGGGCAGGCGTTCGACATGGCAATGGTCGGCCTGTTCTGCTTAGTTGTGCCTGGAATAGTAATAAAATACAAAACTTGGAAGCAACATGGAGGACAAGAAATTTAATGAATACGAAGGCCTTGAGCTGATAGCCAAGACAATAGAGCGCGCACGAAAGACGGAAATAGGCCGTCTCAATTTCATCACTTTGTACGGAATATTGGGGCTGGTGACATACACTTTCACCCAGTTAATGCGTGAGGCGCAATGGCAGTTGCTGTGGATTGCGGTGGCGGCGTTGAGTTACGGCGTGCCGTTCGTTTACCACAAGATGTGGCACAAGCCGATGACCGTCACGGGACGGATAGTCAAGCGCGGTTGGGGATACTTCGCTTTGACGGGAATGGCGATAGCGTTTGTAGGCAGCGTGGCGCTTTCCACGTATGTGGCTCCGCTTATGACGATAGTCGGCAGCTGTGCCCTCTTCATGCTAAGTGGCATCTATAAGCAAAAGGCTATACTGGCAGCAAGCTTCATCGGGCTGTTTTCAAGTGCAATGGTGATTGCCACCAACGGCAGTTACGAGGGCAACTATGTGCTCTTCGCATATCTCTTTTACGCCTATTGCGTGTACATAGGCCTGTCGCTTAGCGGCAATGTGGACGAAATAAAGACATTCTGATGAGACCGCTTAACCCTCTTCTGCACAGCGAACTGCGCCTTGCGGTGATGTCACTCTTGGTCAGCGTGGGCGAGGCCGACTTCGTTTATCTGCGCCAACAGACGGGAGCGACGGCCGGAAACCTTAGCGTACAGCTTGACAAACTTAGCAAGGCGGGGTATATCGAGATAACAAAGACGTTCGTAGGGAAACGCCCCAACACGTCGTGCCGCCTCACAGAGGAGGGCATGGCGGCGTTCGAGGAATACGTGGAGGCGATAAAGGAATATTTGAAAGCCCCCTCCCGGCCTCCCCGAGGGGAGGAGAAAGGGTAAGAAAAAGCCCCCACCCAACCTTTCCACGGGGAGAAGATAGTTAGCAAAACCATACGGCCAACCAGTCTCCTCCCCTCGGGGAGGCCGGGAGGGGGCTTCCTTCTTACAGCTCCGCAATCACTTCCACCTCTACCAAAGCACCCTTCGGGAGGGTCTTTACGGCAACGGCGGAGCGTGCGGGGAACGGCTCTTTGAAGAAGGTTGCGTACACTTCGTTCATCGCGGCGAAGTTATCCATGTCAGAAAGGAAGACGGTTGTCTTAACGACATGCGACAGGTCGATGCCCGCTTCGGCAAGAACGTTGGTCACGTTGGTGAGCGACTGGCGTGTCTGCTCCTTTATTCCGCCCTCTACAAACTCGCCCGTAGCAGGGTCGATGGGCACCTGTCCCGATGCGAACACAAATCCGCCGGCAACTATTGCCTGGCTGTAAGGGCCTAAAGCCTTAGGCGCCTTGTCTGAATGTAATACTTTCATATCTCTTTATTTATAGGTTGTCATTCTTTGTTATCTACTTTTACTGCATCCTTTCTCCCTCCCTCGGGAGGGTTGGGGAGGGGCTGCTTCTCGCTTATTTCAGCTTAAACCCTTTCTTTTGCAGGCCTTCCTTGATGGCGTCCACATGCTCGTGGTTGCGCGTTTCGAGGCGTACGCGCAGCTCGCAAGAGTTCACGCTGTGGCTGGCTATGCCGCGCTCGTGGTGTACGCTAAGCACGTTTGCGCCGAGCTTGGCGAGCACCTGGATTACCTCGAGCAGCTGCCCGGGCTTGTCGTCAAGCTCCATGGCGAGCGTGCAGATGCGTCCGTCCTTGTCGAGACCGCGGTTGATGACGCGGTTCAGGATGTTAACGTCGATGTTGCCGCCGCTCACCAGGCAGACGGTCTTCTTGCCCTTGATGGGCACTTTGCCGAACATCGCCGCGGCAACGCTCACCGCTCCGGCACCCTCGGCTATCATCTTCTCCTCCTCCATGAGGCGCAGTATGGCGGCGCAAATCTCGTCTTCGGTCACGAGAGCTATCTCGTCAACATACTTCGAGCATATTTCATAAGTAAGGTCGCCCGGTGTTTTCACGGCGATACCGTCCGCAACGGTCGATACGTTGGCAAGAGTCTCGGGGTGATGGTCGCGTATGCTCTGGTACATGCTGGGCGCGCCGGCCGCCTGGACGCCGTACACCTTCACGTCGGGCTTCAACGACTTTATGGCGTAAGCCACTCCGCTGATGAGCCCGCCGCCGCCTATTGGCACCACGACGGCCTCCAAGTCGGGCAGCTGGTCGAGCAGTTCAAGGCCTATTGTGCCCTGTCCGGCGATTACGTTGTCGTCGTTGAAGGGGTGGATGAAGGTGTAGCCGTGCTCGTCGCGCAGCTGGAGTGCGCGCTGATAAGCGTCGTCATACACGCCGGGAACGAGGCAAATCTCCGCCCCCAAGCGGCGTGTGGCCTCAACCTTGCTGATTGGCGCGCCCTCGGGCAGGCATATTAGCGACTTTATTCCGTGGCTCGTCGCGCCGAGAGCCACGCCCTGCGCGTGGTTTCCGGCGGAGCAGGCGATGACGCCTTTCGCCTTCTCTTCGTCGCTAAGCTGCGATATTTTGTAGTACGCACCGCGCACCTTGAACGAGCCGGTTATTTGCAGGTTCTCGGGCTTCAGGTAAATGTCACTCTCCGGATTGAGCTTAGGCGCGTGCACAAGGTCGGTCCGCCTAAGTATCTTACTAAGCACATATCGTGCCTTGTAAAGGTCGTCTAAATTGGGCATATTTTCCTTTTAATTAGATTATGGTATGCAAAGATAGTGAAAGGCGAGCGCAATGACAAACGAAAAACGAAGTTTTTTGATTTGTCTTTGCCGAGCCGCATCCTATCTTCGCGAAGCGAATTTAGGCAAAATATGCGATAGTTGTACTCGCACAGGCCAATTATTTGAAACTAAAAAACATAAAAAAATACACCCACCCCAGCCCTCTTTTGGAAGAGGAGCTTGATATGCAATATAGCAATCAACATGAGTTCGGCATAAGAAAACATCCTTTGTAGGGACATAATTCTGAAGATTGCTCCATTAAGACGCAATCGTGTCCTTAGTTCTGAAAGAACGTTTTATTGTGCTACGCTTAAGTAATACGCCTCTTCGCGGCGTGCGGACATAATGAATTATGTCCCTACAAAAGATGTTTTCTTATACCGAACTTACATTAATTAAGGACGTTTTACAGACACCATGATTACATGTCTGTAAGTCATTGATAATCAACGCTATTCTAAAAGGCCGTCTTTTGGCCTGTAAAACATGGCCTTTTAGCGTGTAAAAGACGGTCTTTTGGAAGGCGAAAGACGGCCTTTCGGATTTTAAGCAGTATCTTTGCAAAACATAATACGCTGTTTATGAAAAAGAAATACGTCATATCCATCGACTCGTTCAAGGGTTGCCTTACGTCAAAGGAGGCCGGCGAGGCCGTGGCGGAAGCCGTAAGGCAGGCGGAGAAGGATGCCGAAACGGCCGTCTTCACCGTGGCCGACGGCGGCGAGGGGATGCTCCGCGCCTTCACCGAAGCACTGGGCGGCAGCATCGAAAGGGCGTACGTGCACGACCAGCTGATGCGCCGCGTGTGGGCGGAATACGGCATCGCGCCCGACGGCACGGCCATTATCGAGACGGCGCAGGCCTGCGGACTGACGCTCGTCAACGAGGAGGAGCGCAACCCCATGCGTGCAACGACATACGGAGTGGGCGAACTTGTGGCGGCCGCCGTCAGCCGCGGATGCCGCAAGTTCATCGTAGGCTTGGGCGGAAGCGGCACGAGCGATGCCGGCATAGGCATGCTGCGCGCCCTCACGGACAGGCTCGCGCCGCGCGGCGGAACGGTGGACGACGCCCTCGGCGGCGCGTTGGGGCAGTGCCGCTTCACGCTGGCGTGCGACGTAGACAACCCCCTTTGCGGCGCAGACGGCGCGGCTATGGTATTCGCCCGGCAAAAGGGTGCCACGCCGGAGATGCTGCCCGTGCTTGAAAACCGCGCCCTGCGGTTCGCCCGTGCGTCGGCCCGGCACTTCGGCTTCGACCGCTCTCGCCGTCCTGGGGCAGGCGCGGCGGGCGGTCTCGGCTACGCCTTCATGCAATACTTGAATGCAGACGTGCGCCCCGGTGCCGACCTGCTGCTCGACCTCTGCGGCTTCGACGGTGCGCTCTGCGGCGCAACGTGCGTAATAACGGGCGAGGGACACGCCGACCGCCAGACGCTCATGGGCAAGCTGCCCGTGCGCGTAATGCTGCGCGCCAAGGCCAAGGGCGTGCCCGTATGGCTGCTGGCAGGGAGCTTAGACGACAGGGACGAGCTGCTGAAGGCAGGCTTCGCCCGGGTGGAAAGCATAACGCCCGACGGCATGACGCTGGCCGAAGCCTTGAAAAAAGACGTGGCTTTGGCCAACCTGCGCTCGGCCGCAGTTGAATTAATAAGAAGCTATCAGGACTGTTAAGGCAAAAAAAGTCCTTAACCGTTCAGTCTATAAACTCACTTACGAACGCCCCTACCTTCTCGGCGTATTCCTGCGGATAGTCGTGGAAAGAGCTTGCGTGCGCGCATCCGGGAGTAATCCATATGCCGTTGAAACGGTGCGAAACGCCGTCCTCCGCCATGTGCATTGGGTTGGCGTTGTACAGCGGAAAGACCATCGGCGACGGCACGTAAGTGTCTGACGAGCCGTGGATGAAGAGCATCGGAGTGTCTTTCCTGCCCAGTTGGGCAAGCGGCGACGCCTCGCCGAACGACCATCCGTAGCGCAGTTTGCACAGCGCGCTGGCGGCATAGAGCACGGGGAAGGGCGGCAGACCGAACTGGTCGCGCAGCTGGCAGCGGAACTCGTCCCACACGGAGGTGTACCCGCAATCCTCTACAAAGCACCTGACGCTTGCCGGAAGGCTCTCTCCCGACACGTTCATCGTGGTGGCCGCGCCCATAGATACACCATGTATTACTATGCGTGGACGGCCTTCATTGGCGGCGAAGAGGCTGTCAGCCAGTCCAATCCACCGCATAACGTCCTCCCTGTCCTTCCATCCCATCTGTATGGCTGAGCCTTCGCTAAGGCCGTGTGCGTGCAAGTCGGGCAGCAGGATGTTATAACCCATGTCGGCATATACCTTCGCTATGGGCAGCATCCCGGCGTGGCTGTCCTTATAACCGTGAACAAGCACCGCCGTGCGGCCGGCCGCGCTGTCAGCACGGGCGTACACGGCGTGGTGGCGTTCGCCGTCAGACATTATAATAAAGGTGTCGCGCAAGGCCTTCACCGACTTCATGCTGTCAACCCAGTGGCGCATGTACGGGTATTCGGCGTACATCAGTGAGTAGCGTTTGGCCATGTCGCGCGCATCGGCGGCTGGCTTAAGGGCGTAGTCGAGCATGTACCACGCTGCGCCGAAGGTGAGCAGCAACAGCGCGGCGAGCACCGAAGCTGCGGCTATGAGGGCTTTTTTCTTTGTTGACATCATTGTTGGGGGTTGGGTATTTTGGGAGAACTGGGAGGACTGGGAGCTGTGAGAGAGCTGCGAAACGGCAACGTATTTTTAATTTTTAATTGTTAATTTTTAATTTGTTTTACTTCCTGCTGGCCTCTATGCTGAACTCGCTTACGTTGGAAACTACGTCGTGGTTGCCCCTGACGGCATACACCCGGAAGGTCAGGCGGCCGTCCTTCAGCCGCTTGCCGGCCTTAACCATGGCCGTGTAACGCACGCCCTTACCCGGCAGTATGCGTTCTACGTGGATGGTGTTTGATATGGTGATGTGCTTGCTCCCGGTAGTTTCCACGACCATGGGCTGCACATCGTACACCGGCTCTCGCGATGTGTTGTACACCTCGAAAATAACCTTTGACAGCTCGCCGCCGTTCAACCGGCGGTCCTGGTTGTCGTCAACGAAGCGCGCGTTGCGCACCTCCAGCGGCTGCGCCGACGGCTTGTAGGGAGCGTGTATGTCGTCATAGCGCACCGACGGGGTCACGTCGGTGGGATGCGTTGCGGTGTAGTCGCCCGTATAGTCAGAGCCTTGGAAGTCGTAAAGCACGTCGTCACCGCCGCCCGTAGGGTCGAAGCCGCTCTCGTCTTCATAGCCGTAACCATAGTCTTGGCCGTCGTAGCCGTTGCCACGCGTTGCCGCAGCGCGGTGCTCGCGGTATTTCTCGTCAAAGCGCGCGTCGCTGTATGCCCGGCGTTCCTGCTCCTGCTTGTCGGCCTGCGCGCCCATTGCGCCGCCCACTACGGCACCCCCGGCCATGCCAACCAGCGTGCCGATGTCGCTGCCGCGCGGCCCTCCGGCTATTCCACCTATGGCCGAGCCGATGACAGAGCCAAGCGTTGCGCCCGAGAATGCGCCTGCACCTGTGTATGAACTACAACCACTGAACAGCGTAACAGCCGCCAGCGACAATATAATGTACTTCTTCATAACCATCAGTTTTAGATTGTCTACACCGCAAAATTACGCATTTTGACCGACAACACGGCGTGAAAAACACCTAAAAGTGATAGGGAAAACCCTATAATTAAATTAAAAATTAATAATGAAAAAATGAAAAATCCATAACCGTTTAAGTGAAGAGTGAGAAGTTAAGAACGAAAAAAACATTACCGTTTCGCAGTTCTCCTGGCACACACAGTCCTTCCTTTCGCCCATGGGAAAAGCCTTGTCGCTAAGTTATTGATAATCAACGGTTTGCCAATATGCCATGTTTTACACTGCAAAGGCCACCTTTTAGTTTGTAAAAGGTGGCCTTTTGCATCGCGGTTTGCCGTCTTTCGCAAGACGGCTTGCGGCATCAGTACTTGAAAGAGCTGCCCCCAAGGAACTCGCGCAGCAGCGAAGTTGGCGGCAACTGGCGGTTGGGTACTGGCGCGATGTACTTCAAAAACTTCAACAGGCGGTACGCCTCGGCGTACTCGTCGGCGTTCTCGGGCACGAGCTCGAGCAGCGGTTCGGCCTGGCTTTTGATGACAGCAAGCTCGAAGAGCAGTGCGGTGTTGAACATTGCGTCGGCATTCTCTTGGTAAGGGAATATCCACTTGTTCTCCCCGGCACGCACACTGGGCCAGCGGTGTATGGTCTCCTGCGCGTTCACTCCGCGGTACTTGTAGTCGCGGATGATGCGGCGCAGCAGGCGGTTGTCCGTCGTAGGTATGTAGTTGTGAGTATCAAGCAGAATGGTGGTAAGCGCCGACGCGTAGACGCGGAACTTCTGCCCTTCGGGTATCAGGGCAGTAAGCTCGGGGTTGAGGGCGTGTATTCCCTCAACGACCAGCACCTCGTCGTCGGCCAGGCGCAGCTTCCTTCCGCTGCGTTCGCTGCGCCCCGTCTGGAAGTTATACCGCGGCAGCTCCACCTCCTCGCCCGCAAACAGGGCGTTGAGCTGGCTGTTCAGCAGCGGAATGTCGAGCGCGTAAAGGCTCTCGTAGTCGTATTCGCCGTGCTCGTCCTTGGGTGTTTCCTCGCGGTTTACGAAGTAGTCGTCGAGCGACACGGGCACGGGCTTCACGCCGCAGGTGAGCAGCTGGATTGAAAGACGCTTGCAGAAGGTGGTCTTTCCGCTTGACGACGGGCCGGAGATGAGCACCATGCGCACGCCGCGGCGCGTAGAAATCATGTCGGCTATTTGCGAAATCTTTTTCTCCTGAAGCGCCTCCGACACATTGATTAGGTCGGTGGAGCGGCCTTGCTGCACGGCTTCGTTGAAGTCGCCCACGGTAGACATGCCGAGGATATGCTGCCAACGGTGATGCTCTTGGAATATTTCGAACATCTTGTCCTGCCTCACCAGGTCGTCAAGGCGCGACGGGTCGTCGCGCGAGGGGATGCGCAGCAACATGCCGTCGTAATACTTCTCAAGGCCGAAAAGATACAGCTGGCGCGTGTTTGTGAGCAGTGTGCCGTAGTAATAGTCCTTGTATCCGTCTATTTCATAATACGTTGTGTAGAGCCGTCCTACGCTTTTGAGCAGCTTGACCTTCGACATCATACCCATGTCGGTGAACATACGGATAACCTCTTCGGTAGTGCTCTCGTGGCGGCGGATGGGCATGGCCGCGTCGATTATCTCCTGCATACGGCGGCGCACGGCGTCGGCGTCAAACCGCGTGACCGGCCTTCCTATGTTGATATTGCAGTAATAGCCGTTAGATACGGGGATGTCTATTACAACGTCGGCGTCAGGCCACAGGTCGTGCACGGCCTTGCAGAGCACGAAGAAGAGCGTACGCGTATAGGCACGGGCGCCCGACGGCGACTTGATGTCAAGATACTCCACGTCCTTGTTGTGGTAGACGCGGTAGTGAAGTCCCTCCACCTTGTTGTTCACCTTCACGCTCAACGGACCGTAGTCCATATTTAAATTTAATTCACGGAAAACGTCAGAAAGAGTGCTCCCTATTGGGACGTTTAGCGTTTTTTTATTATTTTTGCAACGTATTTGTATCATTTGTTTCATTTTTCATGCGTTTTTAGGTTAAACGTTGGTAAAGATACTCCGTTTTCCCGACACCGCACAATGTTCGACAACAAATTAATTTAAAATATGTCGATTTGGATTTTTTTTAAGATTATCGGCTCATTGGCCCTTCTAATCTACGGAATGAAGGTGATGAGCGAAGCCTTGCAGAAGATGGCCGGGTCGCAGTTGCGCCACATCTTAGGCACAATGACCAAAAACAGGTTCACCGGCATGTTCACCGGTATGTTCGTAACGTCGGCCGTACAGTCGTCGTCGGCCACCACGGTGATGACCGTCTCGTTCGTCAACGCCGGCCTGCTGACCCTCGCCCAAGCCATATCCGTAATCATGGGAGCCAACATCGGCACCACGCTTACCGCCTGGATAATGAGCCTGGGCTTTTCTTTTAACTTCATGGACGCGGTGTTCCCCGCATTCATTGTCGGCATCCTGCTCATCTACACACGCCGCCACAGGTACATAGGCGACTTCCTCTTCGGCATAGCGTTCATGTTCTTCTCGCTCGCCCTGCTCAGCCAGACGGGCAACGAGATGGACCTTGGACACAATCGGGAGCTAATCCACTTCTTCAGCACGTTCGACACGGGCAGCTATACCACTATAATAGTGTTCCTGCTCATAGGCACTTTGCTTACGTGCATCCTCCAGTCGTCGGCCGCGCTGATGGCAATCACGATGATGCTCTACTCGAGCGGCGTGCTGCCAATATACCTTGGCATCGCCCTTGTGATGGGAGAGAACATCGGAACTACGGCTACGGCCAACCTCGCGGCACTCGGGGCGAACACCCAGGCGCGCCGCGCCGCGCTGGCACACCTTGTGTTCAACGTCTTCGGAGTGCTCTGGGTGCTGTGCCTGTTCTACCCGTTTGTTGACACGGTGTGCTCCCTCGTGGGCTACGACCCGGCCTCACGGGTCATCGATCCGGCGCGCCTGTCGGTCGTGCTGGCGGCGTTCCACACGGCGTTCAACGTATGCAACACGGCCATCCTGATATGGTTCATATCGCAGATTGAAAAGACCGTGTGCTGGCTCATCAAACCAAAGGCGAAGGAAAGCGACGACGAGTTCCGCCTGCGCTACATCGGCGGCGACACAATCATGAAGACCCCGGAGCTGTCTGTGCTCGAGGCGCAGAAGGAGATACAGCTCTTCGCCGAGCGCACGCACAGGATGTTCGGCTTCGTACGCGAGCTTCTGGGTACGAAGAACGACGCCGACTTCAACAAACTGTTCAGCCGCATAGAGAAGTACGAAAGCATCAGCGACAACATGGAGATAGAGATAGCCAAGTATCTCGACCGCGTGAGCGACGCGCATCTTAGCGACGAGACAAAGGCGAAGATACGTGCTATGCTGCGCGAAATATCCGAAATTGAGAGCATCGGCGACAGCTGCTACAACATTGCGCGCACGCTGAACCGCAAGGTGAGGGGCAAGGAGGACTTCACCGAGCGCCAGTACGAGCACCTGCACCAGATGTTCGAGCTTACGGACGACAGCCTCACGCAGATGAGCGTAATGCTGGCAGGGCGCAAGGACAAGCTGGACGTGAACCGCTCGTTCAACATCGAGAACGAAATCAACAACTACCGCAACCAGCTGCGCAGCCAGAACATCAACGACATAAGCGCGAACGAATACTCTTACGCCATCGGTACGATGTACATGGACATCGTGTCGGAATGCGAAAAGCTGGGCGACTACGTAATCAACGTGGTCGAGGCGCGCATGGGAACAAGGCAGAAGGGCGCGTAGCTTTTTGCCAGACGCGTAACAGCTTGTAGTACAACACATTACAAAAGGCCGTCTTTTACACGCTAAAAGACGGCCTTTTGCATTCCAATTGACGGCCTTTCGGAACGCGAAAGACGGCCTTTCGCAAAACCGCCGTTGAACGGGCGCACTGTCCCTTTTGGCAAGAAAAGTAACCGTCTTTACGTTTTTATGCAAAAAAAGAGGCTTAAAACTATTTTAAAACAAAAAGTTTCCATACCTTTGCACGCATAAATTACCATTATTGTAACGGCGATGAAACATACCTGCAAAATCATCCTGGCACTCGTTGCGTGCGTCATATCGACAAGCGCGTCGGCCGAAGGCAAGGAGGAATACCTGCCCTACGGCAACATGAACAGCTGGACCATAAGGCACATAAAGGAGTCCGGCGTCATCGGCGGCGACACGAAGACCCTCTACGAGGGGGGTCCCAACCGCACAATCACCGGCAACAAGCCATACGTCAACGGCGGCGGCTCGCCCTGGGGCACGTCAAACGTCATGGCGAAGGTGATGGGCGTGGTGAAGACCAACAACTCCGTCTACCGCGACAAGCACGGCTCGGGCTACTGCGCGAAGCTTGAGACGCATATAGAAAAGGTACGCGTGCTCGGACTGATGAACATGAAGGTGCTGGCCGCAGGCTCGCTCTTCCTTGGCGACATGAAGGAGCCCATCACCGGAACGAAGGACGGCCCGAAGGCAATGAACAACGGCATACACTTCACCAAGAGGCCGAAGGCCGTCAGGTTCGACTACATGTTCAAGGCCGCAGGCACGGCCAACCGGGTAAAGCAAAACGGCTTCAGCAGCGGCAAGACCGTCGCCGGCAAGGACTACGCCGTGTGCGTGCTCTTCCTACAGAAGCGCACGGAGGACGCAAAGGGCAACATCACCGCCAAGCGCGTGGGCACAATGGTGGTAAGATACGGCAAGAGCACCGGCGGATGGGTAAACGGCGCCACTTACGAAATACTCTACGGCGACATACGCAACAACCCCCACTACAACGCCGCGACAATGGGCCTGCGCTCGACAGACTACGCACGCAACAGCAAAGGCAAGAGCGTACTCGTGAAAGAGACGGGATGGGCCCCGGCAGACGAGACGCCCACGCACCTGATACTCCAGTTCTCCTCAAGCCACGGAGGCGCCTACATCGGCTCGCCGGGCAACACCCTTTGGGTTGACAACATCAGGATGGTTTACTGAAACATATAAAACTACATAAAATGACACGACTGCTACTCGCCGCCCTGCTCATGCTTTGCACCGTCAAGGCTACAGCCGCCGCGCCCGGCGACGAACGACAAGACACGGCAACGATACAACACGAGCAACAGCCGGACACGGTTAAGAAGAAAAAAGGCATCATAAACTGGGTGCTCAACTACCTCAACAACACCAACAAGAACAAGAACCACAAGAAATTCGACTTCAGCGTGCTGCCCGGCCCGCACTTCAGCTCGGACACGGGGCTCGGCCTCGGCATCATAGGCATGGGCCTTTACCGCCAAGACAGGCGCGACACCATATCGCAACCGTCGAACGTATCCATCTTCGGCGACATAACAACCAAAAGCTCATACACCGTCGGCATATTCGGCACTCACGTGTTCCCGTACGACAAGGGGCGCATAGACTACGAGGTGGCGGCCAACTACTTCAAGGAGAGTTTTTGGGGAATAGGCTACAAAATGGCTAACAACGATGCCAACGAGGGCGTGATGAAGAGGTGGAAAATAGGCGCGAAGGCCAACTTCCTGTGGGAAGTGGCGCGCAACATGTTCATCGGCCCGTCGCTGACTTACGACTTTGCCGACATCCTCGAGATAGACCGTCCAGAGCTGCTGGCCGGACAAGACAAGCACGTATGGAACATAGGCGTGGGCTTCTCGCTGGCATACGACACGCGCGACATAATGACACGCCCCACGCGAGGCCTGTACCTGAACGTGACGCAGCTGTTCCGCCCAAAGTTCCTTAGCAGCGGCTACGCCTACACCACTACCGACTTCCGCTTCAACACATACGGCAAGCTGTGGCAGGGGGCGGTCATCGGCGGCGACCTCCGCGGCACGTTCAACTTCGGCAACCCGTCATGGGCCACGATGTCGCTGCTCGGCAACTCGTCTACCATGCGCGGATATTACAAAGGGCGGTACCGCGACAAGCACATACTCCAGGCACAAATGGAGCTGCGCCAGCACGTATGGAAGCGCAACGGAGTGGTAGCCTGGGTGGGAGTGGGCACCGTATTCCACAAGTTCAGCGCCATGCGCTCCGAGCGTCTGCTGCCAAACTGGGGCATAGGCTACCGCTGGGAGTTCAAGAAGAACGGCAACGTGCGCCTCGACTATGGCTTCGGCAAGCGCGGAATGCAGGGCTTCGTCTTCAACATCAACGAGGCCTTCTGACCCAATCCCCGTCCTCCCAGCTCTCCTAATCAACCCGACAACAACCTGAAATGAAAACAATAAAGACCATACTGCACGGCTGCGCCTCAGCGCGCAGCCTCTTTTTTATCACCATTGCGGTGCTCGCGCTGCCCAACATCGCGCTCTGCTTCACCGAGCGCATGGGCCTGATGGCCTGCATTACGAACGTAGTACTGCCCACGGCGGCCGTCTGGCTGCTGATGACTCTCAACCGATGCCCGGGCAAGATGGTGTGGTACTTGTTCCTGCTGGTGTTCTTCGCCGCGTTCCAACTTGTACTGCTGTACCTCTTCGGGCACTCAATCATCGCCGTGGACATGTTCCTCAACCTCGTGACGACCAACCCCGGAGAGGCCTTCGAGCTGCTTGACAACCTCATCCCGGCCGTCTTCGGCGTCATCATTGTCTACGTACCAGTGTTGACGTTGGCCGTCGTCTCCATACGCCGTAAAGACCGCTTGGAGCGCGGCTTCATGCTGCGGCAGAGGCGATATGCCGCCGTCGCCGCGGCTGCAGGCGCGCTGTCGCTCGGCGCAAGCTACGCTACCGACCGCGACTACCGCGCAGAGCTCGACCTGTACCCCGTCAACGTGTTCTACAACCTCGGGCTGGCCGTGGAGCGCACGGCCGACACCAATGCCTACGCCGAGACCTCGGCTCACTTCCGCTTCAACGCGAAGGCCACGCACTCGGGCACGGAGCGTGAGGTGTACGTGCTCGTAATAGGCGAGACGGCGCGTGCGTGCAGCTTCGGCCTGTACGGCTACGGGCGCGACACTACGCCCCGGCTGGCACGGACGGAGGGGCTTGTGGCCTTCGGGAAGGCCGTAACCCAGTCGAACACAACGCACAAGAGCGTACCCATGCTGCTGTCGGCCGTGTCGGCGACCGACTTCAACGACATTTACACGCAAAAGGGAATAATCACCGCATTCAAGGAAGCGGGCTTCCACACGGTGTTCATCTCCAACCAGAGACCCAACCGCTCGTTCATCGACTTCTTCGGCGAAGAGGCCGACGAGTGGACATTCATAAAGGAGCGCAACCCAGAAGCGGCGGCCATAGGCGACGAAGCCATGCTGCCCGAGGTGGCCGACGTGCTGGCCAAGGGACGGCAAAAGGAGTTCATCGTGGTACACATGTACGGCTCGCACTTCAACTACCGCGAGCGTTACCCGCGCCGCGCGGCCTTCTTCAAGCCCGACGACGCCACCGAGGCGAAGCCCGGCAACAGGCCGCAACTCGTCAACGCGTATGACAACACCATTCGCTTCACCGACCGCTTCCTGACCGACCTCACGGCCATGCTCGGCAAGACCGGGGCGCAGGCGGCGCTGCTATACACGTCGGACCACGGCGAAAACATCTTCGACGACAGCCGCCGCCTCTTCCTGCACGCATCGCCCGTGCCGTCATACTACGAGCTTCACGTGCCGCTAATGGTATGGATGTCGCCCCGGTACAGGCTGGCGTACGCCCCGGTGGAGGCAGCCCTGCGAGGCAACAGCGCGAAGCGCGTAGCCACGAGCGCGTCGGTCTTCCACACTATGCTCACCCTTGCAGGCATCGACACGCCCCTGCGGCGCGACAGCCTGTCAGTGGCCGACACGCGCTTCACCGTCACCCCATACCTATACCTTGACGACCACAACCGCGCCGTGCCCGTAAAGGAGCTGCTAAGGAGCGAAAAAGACTTCGAGATGTTTAAGAAGAAAGGGATTGCCCTTTCATCAAATTGAGAATTGAAAAATTGAGAATTGAAAATTATGATTACCATTTTTTGTTGCCTGCAATTATCAAACAACAAGGCAAATCATAATTTTCAATTCTCCATTTTTCAATTCTCAACTAAACAGACTTACTCTGCCGAGCCGCTAAGCGGGCTTGCCTGCGTGTACGTGCGCGCCCCGAGCTCCTTGTCGAGCATGTAGATGCCGTAGCCGTTGTCCTTTATCATCTTGATGTTGTCGATGATAGTCTTGGCGTTTTCCTCCTCTTCCACCTGCTCGTCGATAAACCACTTCAACATGCTCTGCGTGGCAAAGTCGTTCTCCTCGTGCGTCAGGGCGTACAGCTTGTTGATGAGCGCGGTAACCTTCTGCTCGTGCTTGAGCGTGCTCTTGAACACGTCGAGTATGCCGTCCCACTCCGTCGGCACTTCGGCAATAGGCTTGAGCGTCACGCGGCCGTCGCGCGAGTTGACGTAGTTGAACAGTATTTTGGCATGGTCCTGCTCCTCCTGGAACTGTATCTCGAACCAGTTGGCCATGCCAGGCTGGCCGATAGAGTGGCAGTAAGCCGACATTGACAGGTACAGGTAAGCCGACCACATCTCGGCGTTAATCTGCTCGTTAAGAGCCTCTTCAATCTTCTTGTTAAGCATAATCTTATCGTTTTTAAGTTAATGTTCCATTATCAGCATATCAAAAAACATGCCAAGGCAGGCCGTGACGCCATGGCCTGCACATTTGGCAGAGCCTCGCGGCACATGCAAAAATACCGAAAAAAGCCGTACCCGCAACCTTTCCGCCCGACATTTATCATTTATTAGCAATCCAGGCGGCCGCCTCCACCGACGCGCATTGCCATCTCCGCCACAACGCCCTGCCGTCCCTGCGTAACCGCCTGATAATCAACGCCTCCGCAAAAGGCCGCCTTTTAGCCTGCAAAAGGCCACCTTTTAGCGTGCAATTGACGGTCTTTTGCAATGCAAAAGACCGCCTTTCGAGGAGCATCCGCAAATCTGTTGGATGAAGTAAAAACATTTGTTCATTATTTAATCATTACCACCAACGAATTCATCCTATTATAATCCAGGCAGTCGGTAACTGTCATGCCGCACACACCATGCCCAAGCCAGGCGGTCGGTTGTTTTCATCAACAGACTTTATATGGCATCCAAAAAGCTTCGGACGAACCGCCTTTCATATTTTATCCGCAGACCGCCCGCCCCGCAACATTTCACCGGCCACAAGGCAACAAAACGCCGGAATTGTTTTGCAGTGTCGCAAAATACCACTATTTTTGCAATGACCTACAGTCAGCCCTGCGTGGGCGTGTGGGTCATTTACTGAGAAAGGACGTTTACGGACGTTATCTTTGGGCATCTCAAATCTCGCAAGTTTGACAAGCCTCCAAAAGATACGGCAACGGGAACGTCCACGTTGGATGTATTATAAAGCATGGGCACGGCCTATGCCTTATTATAATATGTCACGGCGTGGGCTGACTGCGTTGCTTATCCTGGAGGTTAGGCAATGCGAGAGCCTGGGATGCCGGATAAGCGACAAGTAGAGACTCCCACGCTCTTTTTTAGTATCTCAAGCCAACCGACATCATCCTGCCCCGGGAGTTTGCAGGGCAAACTAAAAGACACTGACTAATGAAAAAACTCTTACTCTCCCTCGTCGCCTGCTGCATGGGCGCACTCTCGGCCGCAGCACAGGAAGAAGTCACCATCGGCGGCATCAACTATTATCTCTACAACGACGAGGCGACAATCATGGTTCAGCCCGAAGCTCTTTTGGGAGACATCGTAATTCCTGCCACGGTAAGTTACAACCAAAAGGAATACGAGGTTGTACACATCACCGACTGTGCGTTTGAAAGGACAGATATTACAAGCATTGAACTGCCCGAAGGGATTACGGAGCTAAGCAATAGATGCTTTTCAAATTGTACAGTATTAGCATCAATCACATTAAAAGGAGAAGTGACACCATTGGAGATTATTGCTTTTATTGTTGCTACAAGTTAACATCGTTAAACTTCCTGCCCGAATCTGTCACCACATTAGGTTTATCTTGTTTTGAGAGTTGTAACGGTCTAACAACAATAATAATTCCAAATAATGTAACAATATTAGGACGTTCTTGTTTTTTTAATTGTTCCAATTTGACCGACGTCACACTTCCAAACAGCTTGAAGACAATCCCGAGCTCTTGTTTTTACTCCTCAAAGCTAAAAAGTATAACCTTGCCTGCAAGTTTGGAACGTTTAGAAAGCGGCTGTTTTAATAATTGCTCAAGCCTCGTCGAGGTTATTTGCCCTTGGGACAACTTGGACAACGTAACAGCAGACGACCGTGCGTTCAATGGCATTTCCTCCGAAGCCATCCTGCGAGTACCCAAAGGAACAGAAGATATTTACCGCCAGACAAGCCCTTGGAACACGTTTAAATTTATAGAAGAGATGGACGAAGAGGCGGAGGAAGCAGGGCCTTGCGCCACTCCGACAATCGCTTTCGAGGGTAAGAAGCTGACGTTCAGCAGCGCGACCGACGGCGCAGAGTATCACTATACAATCGCAGACAACGACGTTAAGACCGAGGCTTACTCGAAGGACGGCGTAGTTAAACTTGACGCAACGTATGAAGTGAAGGTGTATGCGTCGGCCAACGGCTACAAGAACAGCGACATGGCGTATGCCACAATCTTCTTCATCGACCAGGCGGAGACGGCTACCGGCCTGACATTCGCCCCGGAGCAGCGCTGCGTAATGGTGACGAACGACGGGCAGACGGTAACCGTAAGCGGACTGGAAGACGGCGAGCGGGTGGAGCTGTACGCCGTTGACGGCACGCTGCTCGACACCGGCGCAGCCGTGGCTGCCGGCACGGTAAGCCTCGACGCGGGGCAGGCTACGGGCGTGGTGATAGTTAAGACAGGGCAAAGCAGCATGAAAGTGAGCCTGCGCTGACACAGACCGGCACAGCCTTACGGCATTCAGCGATACGGAAAAGGCCGTCTTCCCGGTTGGGGAAGACGGCCTTTCACATGTCAAAAGCCTGCTTCATGTCATGCCAACAGACGCTTCACGATGGCCGATATTGCGCCTCCGTCGGCGCGGCCCGCCATCTGCTTGGTGGCCGTTCCCATGACGCGGCCCATGTCTTTCATGCCTGTTGCGCCGGTCTGGGCGATGATTTCCTTCACGGCAGCCTCTATTTCAGCCTCTGTAAGGGGCTTGGGCAGGTATTCTTCGATTACCGCCACCTGCGCCAGTTCGGCGTCGGCAAGGTCTTGACGACCCTGCGCCGTGAACGTGGCTGCCGACTCCTTGCCCTGCTTAGCCAGCTTTGAGAGCAGCTTCAGGGCGTCGGCGTCCTCGAGAGTGTCGTTCGCTCCGGGTGCCGTCTTTGCCTCGAGAAATACTTTCTTTATGTTGCGCAAGGTCTCAAGACGCACCTTGTCGCGGGCCTTCATGGCCTCCTTGATGTCGTTGCTTACTTGTTCGAATAATGCCATAACTGTTGGATTAAAGCCCCTCCCGACCTTCCCCGTGGGGAAGAGCTTAGTTAGCTAAAATGTATGTTGCCAGCGTCTCCTCCCCTCGGGGAGGTAGGGAGGGGGCTGCTTTTACGCAAACTTGATTGTGCCTTGCACCTTACTGTTGTCTTCCACCTCGGCTTTCTTGACGTTGCCGATGGCCTGGTTCTTGATTTCCTCAAGCTCCTGGCGCGTACGTTTGTACGTAGGCGTAGACTCAACGGACGAGATTACGTCGTCATTGTCAAGGTCTTCCTGGCGGAACAGGTATATGTGGGGACGGCGTTTGTACTTCGACGTCTTGCCGTCGCCGCCGTATATGCGCTCGCGGCGCGCCCTGCGCTCGGCCGCCTTCTCCTCTTCCTCGGCGCGGCGCTCGCTCTCTTCCTGCGTATGTTTCTTGATGTGGTTGTTCATTCCGTCCACGTCCTCTATGCCGAAACCCGTAGCAAGGATTGTAACTTTGATTTTCTCGCCAAGCTCCGGGTCGAGGGCGAGGCCCCATTTGAACTCGAACTTGGTGTCAAACTTGGCTATAAAGTCGTTCACGTCGTTCATCTCTTCCATCATCAAGCTGCCCTTGCTGTTGCCTTTCTCGCCGCTGAACGATATGTTGAGAAGGATTTTCTTCGAGTTGAAAATGTCGTTGTCGTTGAGCAAAGGCGAGTTGAGCGCGTCGTCGATAGCCTTCTTCACACGTCCTTCCCCCTCGCCGTAGCCGGTGCTCATGATGGCTACTCCGCCGTCTTTCAGCACGGTCTGCACGTCCTTGAAGTCAAGGTTCATAAGTCCGTGTACCGTTATTATCTCCGATATACTCTTCGCCGCGACGCTCAAAGTGTCGTCAGCCTTGCCGAAAGCGTCGAGGATTGACAGCTCCGGATATATCTCGCGCAGACGCTCGTTGTTGATTACAAGCAGCGCGTCTACGTGCTTTGCCATCTCTTCAACGCCGTCAAGAGCCTGGTCTATCTTCTTCTCGCCCTCAAAACGGAACGGTATCGTCACGATGCCGACGGTAAGTATGCCCATAGCCTTTGACTCCCGGGCTATCACCGGGGCGGCTCCCGTACCTGTACCGCCGCCCATTCCGGCCGTGATGAACACCATCTTGGTGCCGTCGTTGAGCATCTTCCTTATGTCCTCGATGCTCTCCTCGGCCGCCTCACGCGCCTTTTCGGGCTTGTTTCCGGCACCAAGTCCTTCCTTGCCAAGCTGAAGATGCACCGGCACAGGCGAGTCGCTAAGCGCCTGGTTGTCAGTGTTGCACAGCACGAACGACACGTCGTGTATGCCCTCCCGGTACATGTGGTTGACTGCGTTGCCTCCGCCGCCACCCACGCCGATGACTTTTATTATGCTTTTCTTCTTCTCCGGTTCGCCGTAATCGACGATACTACGTCTTTCAGTCATATCTAAATATCCGTTAAATCATGGTTAGTTATCATATTACTTCATGCCTCCGGCCTTGCCGTCCGCGCCTTGTCACTCCTCGGCAACAAGCCCTTTGAGGAACGACTTTACCTTGTCAAAGCGCTTCTTCATGCTCTTGTTCTCGTTGGCCTGCTCTTCTTCAAGGCGCGCGGCCTCCTCAGCTTCCTTCTTGGCAAGCTCTTCAGCCGCCTTGCGACGCTGCTCCTCGATGGCCGCTTTCTCGGCCGCCGTAGGTACAACGCCCGGCCCCATCTCGCTTGCACTGCGCGGAGTCTGGTGCAGGTCGGCTGTTTTAGTGGCAGGCTTGGCCGTCTTTTCCGCGTCAAACAGGTCGCCGTGCTCGGGAGTTTCCTCGCCGGCGCAGTTCATGTCGCCCTTCGCCAGTATGCCGAGCACGGTGTTCATGGTGCCGTTGTGGGCGGTTATGGCGGGATTGTTCGACGTTATCGTCTGCGTAACGAACTTCGCCACACGAATTTTGTCGATGTGAGTATGGTTGCGGAACGCCTTTTCTATGTCCTTCATATTCGACCCTCCGCCGGTCAAAATGATGCCTCCCAGCAGACGGTCGGCGTATTCAGAGGGCACCTGGTACCATACGTTCTCTATTATTTCCTGCAACCTTCCTTCCACAATATCTATGAACTTGCGACTCTCCACGCTGCGTTCAGCGTCAATGGGGAGCATCAGCGTGTTGTCGATGTCATTGTTGTCAGTGTAAGCACAGCCGTATTTCAGCTTCATCTTCTCGGCCGTAGCCTCGTCCATCTGCAACGAGGCGATGTCCTTTGTTATGTTGTTTCCGCCGAGAGGGATTACCGACAGATGGCGCAGTATGTTCTTGTAATACACGGAAACGGTAGTAGTGTCGGCGCCAAGGTCAACCAACACGCAGCCCGAACGCTTCTCCGCGTCGGTCAATACGCTGTCGGCCAGCGCAAGCGGAGCGAGATACATTTCGGCGATTGCCACCTCGGCGGTGCTGAAACACTTGTTAAGCTTGCTGTAAAAAGCCTTCCTCCACAGTATGTTCATGAAGTTGCCTTCGAGCCGGCTGCACTGTATTCCGACGGGGTCGAGCTGCAACTGGTTGTCCACCTTGTATTCCTGGGTGGCCGCGTCGAGTATTTCCTGGTCGGGATAAGACATGTTCCTGTTGGTGTCCATCAGTTCGTTGACCATCTCCTGCGACACGATTGTATCGGCGGGAAGATCTTTCACGATGACGTTCCTTACGCTTTGGATAGACTGTCCGCCTACTCCGACATACACTTTTGAAATCTCCGACTTCAACGTAGCCGAGAGTTTTTTCACTATGTTGGCGATGCACTGCACCGTTTGGTTCAAGTTGTAAACAATTCCTTTGCGGATAAAAGAAGACGAGTCCTCCTTTACCACGGCAAGCACGGATATGCTTCCGTCGAGGTTTTTCTTTCCGGCGATGCCTGTCACCTTGGATGAGCCAAGCTCAATTGCTACGATAAAATCCTTTGCTGCCATACGCTTGTATATTATGTTTTCCTATTTTATATGCTCTTCTGTTTCTTCTTTTTACATATTATCTGGTTGTCAAACTCAAGGTCGATGTACGAATACTTGTTCCACCCGGCCTGGCTTAGGCCGTATTTGTAGAACTTCTTGAGCCTGTCGAGCTTCTTCCACACGAAGTCGGCTATCAAAGCCTTGCGCCGGTTGGCGTATTTCGTCTGGGGCAAGTAGCCCAAATAAACGATGTGGTCGCCCACACGGGGCACCAACTCCACACCCAAGTCGGGCAGGATGTTGATTTGTACGATTTGGTTGCGCCAGAACTCGTCCTTCATTATCTCTATGGCGAGATTGGCAAGATACCTTTGCGAGTACCACTTTGTTATGTGCCCGGTGGCTATTATGAGGTCCGACGTATAGTTGGAGTTGGGCATTATGCCGCCGTGGTCGTCCAGATAATAGTCCTCTCCGACCGCGTTCTTCACACGGACGATGGGCAGGCTCTGCGTCAGGCTTATGTTCACGCATCCGTCCTTGGTCTTGTAGCACTGCGCGGTCTTGACGAACGGACTGTCCTTGAGCTTGTCCTCGATGTCGCGCGGGTTGACGTCAGCCATGCGCTTCTTGAACGGATACAGCCTGCTGCGCTCCAGTATGCGCTTTATTTCGGCCGCACTGAGAAAGCCGTTGGTGCTCTCGTCCTCAATGTTTATCTGCACTTTGGTGCATACGGGGTACGCCTCCTTCGGGTTGTTGAAGGACGTCATGGCAAGCACCACGTAGACGGCAAGCGCGCCGCAGAGTGCAAAGGTAAGGAGTTTTTTCAGGCGGAGCTTCATTTATCTGTATTTTTCCAGGAGTATTTTCTCTATTTGCGGCACATAGTTGTCAAGGTCGCCGGCTCCGAGGACGACAAGCACCTCGAAGTCGTTGCCCCTTACATACGACGGCACGTCTTCCTTGTGTATCATCGTTTTCTTCACTCCGGGGGCGAGGTTGTCGTAAATCAGCTTCGACGTCACGCCCGGGATAGGCTCTTCGCGAGCGGGATATATGTCGCATAGCACCACCTCGTCAAGCAGGCTAAGGCTCTCGGCGAAGTCTTTGTAGAAGTCGCGCGTGCGGCTGTACAGGTGGGGCTGGAATATTGCCGTTATCCTCCTGTCCTTGTAAAGCTCGCGTATGCTCATGGCGCTTTGGCGTATTTCCTTGGGATGGTGGGCGTAGTCGCTCAGGAAGACGATGCGGTCTGTCTTTATTTTGAAGTCGAAGCGGCGGTCCACTCCCTTGTAAGTCCTCATGCCATACTTCAGCTCTTCGGCCGTGCATCCATTGAGCTGGGCCATCGCCATGGCGGCTATGCCGTTCTCGATGTTGATTGGCACGGGCTGGCCGAGGCATATGCCGTTGACCCGCTCTATGGGCGACACGAAGTCGAACGTGATTTCTCCGTTCTCTATTACGACGTTCTCGGCGTGGAAGTCGCCGCCGTCGCGGCTGTAAGTGTACGTCCTCACGCCTTCCTGCACGCGCGGCTGCACCTCCAGGCCGGTGTGTATTATGAGCGCGCCGCCGGGCTGGATTAGCTCCGTATAGTGCGCAAAACTCTCGAGGTAGGCCTCTTTCGTGCCGTAAATGTCGAGATGGTCGGGGTCGGCAGATGTTATTACGCTCATCCACGGGCGCAGCCAGTGGAACGAGCGGTCAAACTCGTCGGCCTCGATTACCACGAAGTCGCTCTCCTTGCTAAGTATGTAGTTTGACGAGTAGTTTTTGGTTATGCCGCCGAGGAAGGCGTTGCAGTCCACATGGCTTTGGTGCATGATGTGCGCGCACATGGCCGACGTGGTGGTCTTGCCGTGCGTCCCGGCCACGCACAAGCCCTTATGGGCGCGCGTAAGCATACCGAGCACCTGGGCCCTCTTCTCCACATCGAAGCCGTCGGCGCGGAAACGCGCCAGCTCCTTGTGGCTTTCGGGTATGGCCGGGGTGTACACCACGAGCGTAGACTCGCGGTTGCGGCAGGCGTGGGGTATTTCGTCCACGTTCTCGTCATAGTGTATCAACATCCCCTCGCGCTCGAGTTGGGAAGTCAGGGCGGAAGGAGTCTTGTCGTAACCGGCCACCACCACGCCCCTGTGAAGGAAGTAGCGGGCTATGGCACTCATGCCTATGCCGCCCGCGCCTATGAAATATACTGCTTTAATGTCGTTCAGTTCCATTGTAGTTTTTTAGAAGTTAAAGGCAAACGCCTTGCATCCTTGCGGCCAATCTAGCCTTCTCACCTTTTCAACGCCTCACCTTTCATTGCCAGCTCCACCACCTTGTCGGCGATTGTGTCGGCCGAGTCGGGCAGGGCGAGTTTCTTTATGTTGGCGGCGAGGGCGGCCAGCCGCGCGTCGTCCTGCACCGTCCTTATGGCTAAGGCTACGGCTTCGGCGGGGGCGTCGGCGTCCTTCACGTAGAGGGCTGCGTCCTTATCGACCAGCGCCATGGCGTTCTTCGTCTGGTGGTCTTCGGCCACATTGGGCGAGGGCACGAGTATAACGGGCTTGCCTATGAGGCAGAACTCCGAAATGCTGCTTGCCCCGGCGCGGCTGATTACCAGGTCGGCGGCTCGGTATGCCGCGCCCATGTCGCCGATGAAGTCGGTCACATGGAGCATGGACAGGTCGGTGCGGCCCTTCAGGCGCTCGTTGATTGAGGCGTTGTAGTATTTGCCCGTCTGCCAGATGAACTGCACGCCGGAGGCCTTTATGTCGTCCAGGTGCTGCATTACGCTCTCGTTGACCGTCCTTGCGCCGAGGCTTCCGCCCACTATGAGCACGGTCTTCTTGCCTTCGTCAAGGCCGAACGAGCGCAGGGCCTCGGCCTTCGTCATCTTTGTGTCGAGCAAAGCCTGGCGCACGGGGTTGCCTGTCTTTACGATTTTCTCCGCCGGGAAGAAGCGTTCCATGCCGTCGTAGGCCACGCATATACAATCAACCTTCTTGGCGAGCAGCTTGTTTGTCACCCCGGCATACGAGTTCTGCTCCTGTATCAGGCAGGGTATGCCGTTCTTGGCGCACTCGTTCAGCATCGGGCCGCTGGCGTAACCGCCCACTCCGACGGCCGCCATGGGCTTGAAGCGGCGTATGATTTGCTTGGCCATGCGCTGACTTTTCCATATTTTGTAGAGCACGGCGAAGTTCTTAAACATGTTCTTGCGGTCGAAGCCGCAGATGGGCAGCCCCACAATCTTGTACCCGGCATCGGGCACGCGCTGCATTTCCATGCGGCCGAGCGCGCCCACGAAGAGGATGTCGGCATCGGGATGCTTGGCCCGTATGGCGTTGGCTATCGACACGGCCGGGAAGATGTGCCCGCCGGTGCCGCCTCCGCTGATGATTATCCTTAGTTTCTGCTCCATTGGCCTTATACCTTATTATTCCGCAAAAGTAATCATTTTTTTTATCTTACTGCAACTTTGGATGATATTTTTCCAATGCTCCGACAATTTAATGACCGAAATCATAAGGGCGAAACGGAAAGGGGTAAGCGAATAATCCGCCACCCCTTCCCAGGCCTACGACAACTCCCTGCCATCCCCATCATCCCTTCTTGAAAACCAAAAGGCCGCCTTTCGCATTCCCAAAGGCCGTCTTTCGCCTTGCAAAAGGCCACCTTTCGCAGGCTAAAAGACGGCCTTTTGCAACACGGTTTGCAAGCACCTGACAATCAGGCGGTTACCTGGCAGCCTCCCGTCGCAAGCCGGACAAGGGCTTCCGGCATCGCCAGAGAGCCATGAAGGGCGACGTATTCCCCACTTTCAGCCATACGTCTTCCGCACGGGCTCCCGCCATTCCGGCGTGCAACCAACAGCTTACATTTTACGGAAAGAGCGCAAATAAGTTGTTAAATAACTTTCTTTATGTCACAATTACAGGCAAATAAATATACAATTGCAACCGAATAAAGTTGAAATACGCTATTTTGTGACATGAAAAAGAATTTTTATCAGCAAAACATTTTGATAATTCAATAATCTTTCCGAACTTTGCAAAATGATAGAAATCAAGCCTTACGGCCGCCTGGCGGCACCGGCTGGTTACAAAATGTAAGCACAAACAAGCTAAAGCAAACAACTCTTGACTATGGCAGAAGAATTGGAAGTAAAGCAATTGGACGATGTCGTAGTGCGCTTCTCTGGAGACTCCGGCGACGGAATGCAGCTCGCCGGCAACATATTCTCCACCGTGTCGGCTACGATAGGTAACGGTATCTCCACGTTCCCGGACTATCCGGCGGACATCCGCGCGCCGCAAGGCTCGCTCACGGGCGTCTCCGGGTTCCAGGTTCACATCGCCAGCGGCCGCGCCTACACGCCCGGTGACAAGTGCGACGTGCTCGTGGCAATGAACGCCGCGGCGCTGAAGACACAGTACCGCTACGCCAAGCCGCAGGCCACAATCATCATCGACACCGACAGTTTCGGTCCGAAAGACCTCGAGAAGGCGCAGTTCAAGACACAAGACTACCTCGGCGAGATGGGCATCGACACCGACCGCGTCGTAGCATGCCCCATCACACAGATGGTGAAGGACTGCCTCGCCGACAGCGGAATGGACAACAAGGCCGTGCTGAAGTGCCGCAACATGTTCGCGCTCGGCATCGTCTGCTGGCTGTTCAACCGCGACATCAGCTTCGTGGAGGCATTCCTGCGCGAGAAGTTTGACAAGAAACCGGCCGTTGCCGAAGCCAACATCAAGGTGGTAAACGCCGGTTACGACTACGGACACAACGTTCACGCCAGCGTGCCGGCCACATACCGCATCGAATCCAAGAACAAGGTGAAGGGCCGCTACATGGACATCACCGGCAACAAGGCCACCGCATACGGCCTCATAGCAGCCGCCGAGAAGGCCGGACTGAAGCTATACCTCGGCTCATACCCCATCACCCCCGCCACCGACATACTGCACGAGCTGGCTAAGCACAAGTCGCTCGGAGTGGTTACGGTGCAGTGCGAGGACGAGATTTCGGGCTGCGCCAGCGCCATAGGAGCATCGTTCGCAGGCGCACTGGCTGCCACATCCACCTCAGGACCGGGCATCTGCCTCAAGTCGGAGGCAATGAACCTCGCCGTAATCGACGAGCTGCCGCTCGTCGTCATCGACGTGCAGCGCGGCGGTCCGTCTACCGGACTGCCCACAAAGAGCGAGCAGACCGACCTGCTGCAGGCCCTCTTCGGCCGCAACGGCGAGTCGCCCATGCCCGTAATAGCCGCCACCAGCCCCACCAACTGCTTCGACGCAGTGTACGCCGCGGCAAAGATTGCATTGGAACACCTTACTCCCGTAGTCCTGCTTACCGACGCCTTCGTAGCCAACGGCTCGGCCGCGTGGAAGCTGCCGAGCATCGACGAGCTGCCTGACATCCATCCGCACTACGTCACTCCCGAGCAGAAAGGACACTACACGCCGTACCAGCGCGACCCGGAGACCGGCGCACGCTATTGGGCAATACCCGGACAGGAGGGCTACGAGCACATATTGGGCGGCCTCGAAAAGGATGGCAACACCGGAGCAATATCCACCGACCCGGAGAACCACGACAAGATGTGCCACCTGCGCGCGCTAAAAGTGTTCAAAATCCCCGTGCCCGACCTCGAGGTACTTGGCGACGCCGACGACGCCGACCTGCTAATCGTAGGTTTCGGCGGCACCTTCGGCCATCTGTACTCGGCCATGACGGAGATGCGCGAGGCAGGACACAAGGTGGCGTTGGCGCACTTCAGCTACATCAACCCGCTGCCGAAGAACACCGCCGCCGTGCTTACCAAATATAAGAAGGTGGTCGTAGCCGAGCAGAACCTCGGCCAGTTCGCCGGTTACCTGCGCATGAAAATAGACGACTTCGCCCCCTACCAGTTCAACCAAGTTAAGGGCCAGCCCTTCGTAGTGGAAGAACTTGTAAAGGCGTTCACTAAGATAATTAAGAGTTAAGAATTTAATCAAGATTAAAGGAGAGAAGGAGTAAAGGAGTAAGTAGAAGCGACTTGAAAGTTCAATAGCGGCTTATTTGGCCCATTAGGCTCATCGGATCCATGGCAAAGAGCGACCGGCAAAGGTGTTGCTTTAGCTTTCTTAACTCCCTTAACTTCCTTAACTTCCAAAAACATATAAGCAATGAGTTATACTGCGCAAGACTATAAGAAGGGACAACCGCGCTGGTGTCCCGGTTGCGGAGACCATTTCTTCCTGGCTTCGCTCCACAAGGCGATGGCGGAGATAGGCGTTCCGCCGTATCAGACGGCCGTAATTTCAGGCATAGGATGCTCAAGCCGACTGCCGTATTACGTCAGCACGTACGCCATGCAGACAATACACGGACGCGCCGCGGCAATCGCCACGGGCGCGAAAGTAGCCAACCCAGACCTCGCCATTTGGCAAATCAGCGGCGACGGCGACGGCCTCGCCATAGGTGGCAACCACTTCATACACGCCATGAGGCGCAACATCGACATCAACATGATACTGCTCAACAACCGCATATACGGCCTTACGAAAGGTCAGTATTCGCCTACCAGCCCGCGCGGCTTCGTCAGCAAGTCGTCGCCTTACGGCACGGTGGAAGACCCCTTCCTGCCTGCCGAACTGTGCTTCGGCGCAAGGGGGCACTTCTTTGCACGCGCCGTAGCCACCGACGCGGAAGGAACGGTTAACATCCTGAAGGCCGCCTACCACCACAAGGGCGCTTCGGTGTGCGAGATTTTGCAGAACTGCGTCATCTTCAACAACGGCTGCTACGACTCCATATACAAGAAGGAAGGCCGCGCGAAGAACGCCATCTACGTGCGCCACGGCCAGCCTTTGGTGTTCGGCGAGAACAACGAGTACGGCCTGATGCAGGAAGGCTTCGGCCTGAAGGTGGTAAAAATCGGCGAGAACGGCGTGACATTGGACGACATTCTCGTACACGACGCGCACTGCCTGGACAACACCCTGCAACTGAAACTCGCCATGATGGACAACGAGCACGGCTTCCCCGTGGCCTTAGGTGTCATCCGCGACGTAGAGGCTCCGACCTACGAGGCCGCCGTTCACGAGCAAATAGAGGAGGTGAAGGGAAAGAAGAAGTATCACAACTTCGCCGAGCTGCTTGAAACGAACGACACGTGGGAGGTGAAGTAACAGTATATGTTGAAACAATAAGGGGTCGCCGAAATCGGCGACCCCTTATTGTTTCAACATATACATTGCCCGTCAAGCAACTTGATGTACGCCTTTATGGCCTCGTCTATTTCATCAATGCAGACGAACTCGTCGGCTGAATGCGAGCGACAAGACTCTCCCGGCCCGAGCTTCAGTGATGGGAAGGGCATCAGGGCCTGGTCGGAGAGCGTAGGCGAACCGAACGGCGTCATGCCCATACCGACGCAGCGGCGCACCACTGAGCTGTCTGCCGATATGCAGGAGGACGACAGGCGGAAGGAGCGGGCGCGCAGTTCGCTCTTCATCTTAGCTTGAAGGAACTCGAAAACATCCTCGTTCCGATAATATTCATTTGTCCTAATGTCTATGGTGAAGCGGCACTCGTCGGGCACAACGTTGTGCTGCGTACCTGCATTTATTATGGTTACGGTAGCCAGCGTAGAGCCGAGCAGCGGGCTGACACGCTCAAACCGGTACGAGCGCAGCCACTGTATGTCATCCAGCGCGGCGTATATGGCGTTGACACCCTCGCCCCTCGCGGCGTGCCCCGACCGCCCGCGAGCCACGGCATCGACAACCATCAGCCCCTTTTCGGCCACCGCAGGCTGCATACCCGTAGGCTCGCCTACGATTGCCATGTCAATTCCGGGCAGCAGGGGCAGGGCGCGGCTGATGCCGTTTTGCCCCGAAACCTCCTCTTCGGCCGATGCCAGATAAACAAGGTTGTACGGCTGCGCGGCCTGCGAGAGGTGGCAGAAGGCCTGCATGAGAGCTACCAGTCCGCCGCCGCAGTCGTTGCTGCCAAGACCGTAAAGGCGGCCGTCCACGATGTCGGGCGAGAACGGGTCGCGCGTCCACGAGGCCACGGGCTTAACGGTGTCGATGTGGGCATTGAGCAGCAAAGTAGGCTTCCTTTCGCCATAATGACGGCTTACGGCCCACACGTTGTTGGCCTCTCGATGCGGCTCGAAGCCGCAGCGGCGCAGCTCTTCCTCCACTATTGAGGCGGCGGCGGCCTCGTCACGGCTCACCGAAGGCGTGGCTATGAGCCGCCGGAGCAGGTCGACGGCATCGTCAAGGTAATCGTTCCGTTTCATAATCATGGGGCAAAGATAGTGAAAGTCGAGCGCAAAAGCAAACGAAAAACGCAGTTTTTCAAGTTTGCCTTTGCCGAGCCGCATCCTATTTTCGCCATACATAGATATAAAAAACAGTTAAAACGTCCACCCCGGCCATCCCCCAAAGCAAGGGCCGGGACTGATATTTTTATCTTAAAAACGCACTATTTCTCTTATATAATGTTAATTTTTCGGGGGGGGGTAAATATAAAAGCCATATATTTGTAATGCTTTTCCGGCAGCGGCTGTTCCCTTTTGGGACATCAGGAAGTGTAAACTTTATGTTCAACCTTAATAAAATCAAAACATTATGTTCAAGAAATCAAAAGTTATTTTGCTGGCCCTTGCGGCCTTGGTTATGACGTCGTGCGGCGACGTAGTGTCCAAACTTGGCGGCACGAAGACGGATTCGCCAGAGGTTTTAGAGAAGGCAAAGGAGCTGGCCAAGTCGCAGTTTGACGCCTCGAAGTGGAAAATCGTATCGGTAGACTGGAGCGAAGGCATCGGCCAGGACGAGCTTACGGGCAAAGTTTCGTCAATACGCTTCTACATGATTGACAAGGACGGCAAGGCGTGGCAGCAGACTTTCATCGCCCAGCTCGGCTGGAAGGCCGGCGACCTTGACGACACCAGCTTCGCCAAGGGCGACAAGTATGACGACCCGAAGGAATATCCCGCGCTCGACCTCGACAAGTTCGACGCGGCGAAGTACACCAAGATAATCGAGGATGCGAAGGCGCTCATACCGAAGGGGTACACGTACAAGTCGGTAGACTGCTTCTCGATGAACACTTACAACAAAGTTCCAATGGAGCTGGTACTCAACGTCGTGGAGGAAGGCAAGGAGACTGTGTCGAACGCCGGGAAAACGTCAATCGTGTTCTACGAGCTGAACTACACCGTAGATGACAACGGCAAAGTGACCCTTAAAGAATAAACCTGACACCGGCCGACGGCCGGCGGTCTTGCAAAAGACGGTTCATCCGCAGTTTGTTTGGATGGAACATTAAGTATATTAACGAATACACTTTGCTATAATCCAGGCAGTCGGTATCCGTCATTGCCTAAACGGCGACT
>ENA-ORSA01000757-ORSA01000757.1-human-gut-metagenome-genome-assembly--contig:-NODE-757-length-32411-cov-3.601063_pt1 | contig 32411 bp, 31 predicted proteins | sample MGYA00242179_ERZ509142 | MGnify/ENA primary metagenome ERZ509142 (study PRJEB26280, sample SAMEA2338659) | human gut metagenome | biome: human gut; feature: human-associated habitat; material: faeces... | reverse complement strand
CAGCCGCTGCTCCAGCGCTGCCAGCGATTTTACCGCCAGCTTGTTGTCTTCGGCCAGGCTGCTGATAAAGCTGTAACCGCCGTCGGCCCCGAACCAGAGGGTATCGCCGGTAAACAGATAACGATCATCCACAAGATATACCATATGGCCCCAGGTATGCCCGGGCACGAGAAAGCATTCGATTTTGATGTCGTCAATGTAAAAGACCTGTTCGTCTTTTAGCAGCACTTTTTCGTTTGGAATGCTTACCTGCGGCAGCTTATAGAGATGATAGATAACCTTGCGGCGCATAGCACCCGTTAAATATTCGTTTTCCGTTTCCCCGATATAAAGCGTAGCCCGGTGAAACAGCCCGGGACTGTCTGCCTCCACGGCGCCAACGTGGTCTGTATCCTGATAGGTAATGAGAATATGGCGAATGGAGGCCGGGTCTATCCCCAGCCAGCCCATCTTTTCCTCCAGACGATCGTAATTATAGCCGGCGTCGATCATAAGAATGGTGCCGTTTTTGCGATAGAAAAAGATGTTGGCCACCCATTCCCGTACACAGGCCAGGTTTTCATCAATCCAGCCGGTATTCAAAGGCTTGAAGATCTCTTTGCCCCGATACATTTTGCTCATTTCTTTTTTCTGAAACTCGGTAGCCTTTTTGGACATGGCATTGTCTCCTTTTTGATAAGCGAAAGTTTGGTTTTGCGGCGCTGGTTTATGGCGCTATGAAAAAACGGCATTTGGGATAAATGCAAGGCGTTATGAGATTTTTGCTTTGGTGCATTCCGCATATGTCAGCGGAAACGAAGCGGGGAGCAGTTTGCTTTTTTCAACGCGCCAGCCGTTGGCTTGAAGAAACTGAAGATAAGCGTCATTTGACCAGCGGTTGTGCAGGGGGAACCCCGCCAGCTTCATAAAAAAGGCTCTTGCTTTGCCGCGAATGGTGTTGCCCGCATGGGTAAAAGTGGGGGCGATGAGCAGGCCGTCGTCTTTTAAGACGCGGCGGATTTCGGAAAGCGCCTTTTCCGGCTGCGAAACGATATGCAGGGCGTTGGCCACGATGACAACATCAAACGTTTTTTCCGCATACGGCAGATCAAACATATCCTGTACGGAAAAATGCAGCTTTGCGGACATACATTCTTTTTTGGCCTGGGCAATCATATCCGCAGAAGCGTCGGTAGCCTCCACGTTTTTTGCGGCGCCCACGATGTTTTTGGCAATCAGCCCTGTGCCGGTTGCCAATTCCAACACGGTTTTATTCTGCACGGCCGGCCGAATCAGGGCATACATCTGCGCATAGGCTGAGGCATCTTTTTGCATAAACCGATTGTAAATGCGGGCATTGCGGTCCCAAAAATTCTTTTTCATGGCCATCTCTTCTCTTTACTGGTTAGCTATGCCTAACTACTGGGCTTTGGAAAAGCCGCACATCGGCGGCATCGTTTGATACGAAACTGTTTTTGCAAAGAATCCGTTTGGCCATATTGTAGCGTGAGAACGGAAAAAAATCAACGGTTTTCCGCGAGGAGGGAAAAACAAAGGGAGAGGAAAAGATGAAAGTTTGGCGTACAGAGCAGGCTTTTGGCGTTTTCGGATGGGCAAAAGAGGGCATGCCTTTGCCAAGTTTGATTTATGGAAAAAAGACGCATCCATCAAAGCGATGAAGGCTTGAAAGGACAGAAACGCCATAGAAAAAGCCTAAAACAGAAAAGCCGTTTCTGTAAAAGAAACGGCTTTGATAGAGTTAATCCAAGGACACCATAGGAATGAGGGGATTGCCTTTTTTGGCATTTTAAATTCTGTGTGCACGGCATCAGTCTCACGCCTTAAAATTATAAATGGGCTTTAATACTTCGATGATATCCACAGATTCTCCGATTACGCCGAGGATATCATCAAGGGATTTATACGCCATGGGCGCTTCATCCAGCGTTGCCTGGTTGACGGAGGTGGTGTAAATGCCCTCCATGGTTTTTTTATACTCCTCCAAAGAGAGGGTTTGTTTGGCCTGTGTGCGAGACATCAGCCGCCCGGCGCCGTGCGGCGCGGAATAGTTCCATTCCGGGTTTCCCTTGCCGCGGGCCAGCACGCTGCCGTCTCGCATGTTGATGGGAATCAAAACAAGCTCGTCTTTATGCGCGGCTATCGCCCCTTTGCGCAGGATCATTTCCTTGGTATCAATATAATTATGAATGGTGTGAAACGAATCGTGCGCAGTCATCCCGGTGCGCTCCAAGATGATTTCCGCCATTCTCTCACGGTTTTCCACGGCAAATTGCTGGCAGATTTCCACATCATGCAGATAGTCGTCAAGGTAGGTGCCATACAGATAGCAGAGGCTGGCGGGGAGGGTAGGTTTTTTGGCGATAAACGCGCGCTCCAAAGCCTTTAAAGCGGCTTGAATTTCCGCCCGGCGGCCCTGTTCTTTGTAGGTGCGGATGAGCGCTTCCTTTTTTTCAAAGAGCTCGGCTTTGCCTGCGTTTAAATCAACCGCCAGGTGCTGATAAAGCTCGGCCACCTGTTTGCCCAGGTTGCGGCTGCCGGAATGGATGACAAGATATTTTGTGCCGTCGGCGGCTGCGTCAATCTCGATAAAATGGTTGCCGCCGCCCAGCGTGCCGAGGCTGCGCTCCAAACGCTTGGTCTGCTTTAGATTGCGATAGCACAGAAGGCGGGTTAAATCAAACCGTTTCATGCGGCCTTCCCATACTTCTTTGCCGCTGGGGATAAAATGAGCCGCCTCATCCATCTTCACAAAATCAATATCGATTTTCCCTAAGTTGACCGTGTACATGCCGCAGCCGATATCAACGCCGACCACGTTGGGAACGGCTTTGTCTTTGATGGTCATCGTTGTGCCGATGGTGCAGCCCTTGCCGGCATGGGCATCCGGCATGATCCGAATTTTGGAACCGGCGGTAAAGTCATAGTCGCACAGGGTGCGAATCTGTTCAATGGCTTCATCCTCAATCATCGCGGCATAACAGAGGGCCGTGTTCGCTTTTCCTTTGATTTCAATCATCGTGCTGCTCCTTTCTTTTTGTCCGGTATTGCCGATCTTTTGCTTTTTCACAGTGTTCATTTTCGGCGGAACCGGCGGGCTGTCTGCCCCTTACAACCAGAGTATAGGGGCCGTAAATCCGTTTTTCACGGAAAAAAAGCTGCGAACTTATCTAAGTTCACAGCTTTTTTGACAGACAAGGCGTTGTTTGATCAATTCTATAAAGCTTTCCGGCGCAAGCACTTTTACATAAGGCCCAAAGGACAGCACACGGATAAGCATTTCCGTTTCGTCGTTTTCATAATACCGGATGCGCAGAAGATAGCGATTGCCGTCCACACGCTCCGCCTGTCTTTCAAAATGGGCAAAATGTAGCATAGCGCGCTCTAAGGCATTGCGCTCGTCCGTGATTTCCAGCATAAGATTTTGCACACGGTCCGCCTTTGTCTTTTCTCGCCAGGGGCCGTTGCCGTGATAATAATAGCAGCTTGTGACGTGGCCTAAATTGAAATACGGGAATTTACAACCGGAGGCAAGGATGCGGATTTTATCGTCCTTGACGGAATACTCAAAGCCCTTTGGGAAAAAACGCGCCCATGCCTGGTTTCCGTGGCGGCCGGTCATGGTAATTTTTACCGGCTTTTTGGCGCGGATTGCGGTTCGAATCAAATTAAAATGGGAGATATACGCAGCATCCTCAAAAGGATCGCCATCGGCGTATTGATCGTAAATTTTATAATCCTTGCGCGTAAACAGCGGGGCTACATCGTCCAGGTTTGGCATTTGAATGTGAAACAGTTGAATCCGGGGGTCGGCGGCAATGGATTTTAACCACCGTTTTTCCAGCGTTGTCAACGGCATGGAAGGGGGGTTGCGCAGCACGGAGGTCATATCATGGCGGAGCAACGGCCATTTTCCGGATTTGAGCGACGGCAGAATGGATAATACGCTTTCGGAAAAGGCGGTGTCTAATACAATCTGCTGCAATTCTCTTTCGGTTGCATTTCCTTTGGCCGCGCGCGTTAAAATGGCCGCCACCGTGTTGTAATAAACGGAATACAGTTCGCTGAAAATCATGCCGAATCCCCTCCGTCAAGCCCATAGAGCTGATACATGGCCGCTAAATCCGCCTTGAATTTGTTTTCGGCCGTTCGGTTTGAAAAGTTCATTTTGACAATCCGGGAGATAAAGGTGCGAATCCAGGGCAGCATTTCGTTGGTATCAAAAACATCCGCAACAAAACGGTAGGTATGTTCATCCAGCTGCTCAACGCGCCCGCAGCGTTTTTCACGCTCCAACCGGCGGACGATATACTGTTCATCGTCGTTGATTTTCACCTCAAACTCCACATGCTCCAAACGATCCGTATTCCATCTGCAATTTACGCCCCACATATGATTTTCAACCTTGGAAAGGGCGGCTCTTAAAGCATCGTAGTTTTCGCAAGGTTCGCCGAATTTTATATGGGACATATAATCCAGCCGATAGGAATTTAACCGCTTGGATTTTGCCTGAAACGCAATTAAATGCTGACGCCCGTTTTGAGCGCTGATATAGATTTTAAGCGGAACAAGGCGAAGGGTTTGCACGCTGCCCGAATGTTTTCCCAGATTATCTGCCATGATATAGCATTTTTTATGCATGGCCTCAAAAAGCAGGGCCAAAACGGCGCTGTCTATCGCGGAGGTAATATAATGATGCTTAAAGGAAAACAGAGGATTGTGTGCTTTTTGCCTGTCCTGAAGAAAAGAGCCGACAACGCCGCAGGGGGCGGCCTCGCTGAAAAAATCGATGGCATCCGTTAAAGGAGAAATCTCCGTGTCTGCCGAGCGTCGATAGAACACTTTGCGCCCGTGTTTTTCAATTTTGACAATGCCTTCTGCCTCATATTCCTTCAGCTTTTTCCGGAGGGTGGATTCGTCAAACGTCATAGGCGCTTCAAAATCGGAAAGATACGTGTCGATTTCTTCCGTAAGCTCCTGAATCGTTTTTTTAACATCCGGAGCGTGGAGAATATCCAGCAAAAGGAAATGGAGGGTAATCTCCTTATCGGTAAAGCTTTTGGCTTTCCACGCTTTATAGAAAGGATTGCGTTGGCAGGTGCGGCTGTCTATGGAAAGAAAGATGTTTTTCCCCTCGGCGGTCTGCGAAAAATGCATATAGTCTCCCAGCCAACTTTCGATGCGTCGCCGCTCATCATCATAGGAGCGCGCGCTTTTGGCATCGTATTCGGTACGGCTTTTGAACCCGTACACATAAAATTCCCGCATATAGGCACGGACTTTTTCAAAGTTTTTTACAAGCTCGCTGTATGCCATGGAGGTCCCTCCTTTCCGGTTTCGCCAATCAAGGGGCGCCGAGTTTAATCATAAAACAAATACAAGAATTTATAAGTATATTATGCCATAAAGCGCGCTTGCCTTCCTAGAGAAAGATGCAAATATGTATCTGAAAGAGGATGCGATCGTAGGATTGAGCGGGGAATGTGTATAAGGCATTGGTAAATCCCCCCAAAAGTGGATTGACCGATTAGAACAAAGATACCCAAAGGCCGGGTATATTTTGCCTTGCAGGCTTATTCTGTATAAAATTTAACAAACAAAATGGGCTATAAATAGGACGAGCCAGAGGAGAAACACCGGGCGGAATAGGGGCGTAATAGGAACCCATTTTTTCCTATTTTAAGCCATTTTATTTTTCCGGCACGGGCGGGACGGGAGGTTAAAAGGCAACAAAAAAGCCCGAAAACACGCGGTTTTCAGGCATTTTGGCGGAGAAGGAGGGATTCGAACCCTCGCGCCGGTACACCCGACCTACTCCCTTAGCAGGGGAGCCCCTTCAGCCAAACTTGGGTACTTCTCCAGGCTGTATAATTCTATTGGAATGCTGGCGGAGAGAGAGGGATTTGAACCCCCGGTGCCTCACGGCATCACTGGTTTTCAAGACCAGCTCCATAAACCACTCGGACATCTCTCCAATAGAATGCCCTGAAACTATACCAAAAATTCACAAAAAAGTCAATCCAATGATTGCAAGTTTTCTTTATTTGGCCAACAATCACGGAAAAAAGGGAAAAATCCCTTAATTTTCCGTGGCAAGAGCGTAAATGGCGTGGGCAATGATTTTGGCGTTGAGCACCAGTTCCTTTACATCCATATATTCATCCGCCATATGCGCGGTGGCGGGCTGGCCGGGAAATTCCATCCCGAACGCAACGGCGCGCCCGGGCAGTTTGCGGGCGTAGGTGCCGCCGCCGATGGCCATGCAGTAGGCAGGCAGCCCGGTTTGTTCGGCATAGACGCGCAAAAGGGTTTGCACCAGCGGGGAATCTTCCTCCACATGATGCGGCGGATACCCGTGGCCGCCGGCGATGACAAAATCCGTGCCGGCAAACGCTTTGGTAATGGTGGAAATCAGGGTTTGCTGGGTCATACACAGGGGATAGCGAATATCCAAAGTGAAACGCAGGCCGTTTTCATCGGCATGCAGCAGCCCAAGATTACAGGTAAGCGCGCCGGAAATTTCGTCTTGGCAGGCAATGCCGAGCGGCGCGCCGTCGTAGGTATCGCCGACCAGGCGGGAAAGGGCGCGCACGGCGTTTTCCATGGGCGCCTGCACTAGGGGAAGCGCGGCAAGAACGGAGAGCAAAAGCCCGGCGGCATTGCGCCCCTGTTCCGGGGTGGAGGCATGGCCCACAATGCCCAGGCAGGTAAGCGTGGCCAAATGATCCTGAAAATTTAGCTGCATACGCTCCGATTCCGGATGGGCGGCTTGATAGGCGCTAAAGGCGGCCTGTAAATCCGCAGGCTCCGGCGCAAACAAAACGGCCGTGGCTTTGCCGGGGATTACATTGGGCCGATCGCCGGCTTGGAGGGAGACAATGCGCAGCCCTTCTGCGGAAAGGGGCACAGCGCATGTGCCATGCACATCCTGAATGCCTTTTTCGGTATTGATTAAAGGATAGCTGCCGTCCGGCGAAAAGCCGTAATCCGGCATGGGATAGCATTGCAGATAATGGTCGATACAGGTCATTCCGGTTTCTTCGCTGCATCCTAAAATCAGGCGGACGCGCCGTTTGAAAGAATGCGCCAGCGGCAGCAGCGCGCACATGGCGTATAGAGAGGCGATGACGCCGCCTTTGTTATCCTGGCTGCCACGCCCGTAGATTCTGCCGTCGCGCAGTGTGCCTTGAAAGGGAGGCAAAGACCAACCGTCGCCCGGCGGCACAACATCCAGATGTGCCAAAATGCCGATTTCCTCTTCGCCTTGGCCCATTTCAACATAGCCGGCATAGCCGTCCACATTTTTGCAGACGGAAAATCCGAGCGAGCGGGCCAGCGCCAGCGCAGATTCCAAACAATCATATAGCGGCGCGCCAAAGGGCTTGCCGGGCTGCGGAGCTTCCTCCAGGCTGGGCATGGCAATCAAACGGCAAAGCTGGGACACCATTTCCTCTTTGCGTGCGTCAATGGCTTGGTTGATAGACATTTTGCATCCCTCTTTTCTTTCTATACCGGTATGATACTTTGTAAACTTTCGTCCGTCAACGGATACGGCGTAATACAAATGGCGAAAAACACCGAATGATGGTAAAATAGGGATATTGAGGGAAGGGAGCACATGCGATGAGTCAAAACGACCACAGCGGGCACAGAAAACGGCTGAGAGACAAGGCGCGCCGCACCGGGCTGGAGGGCCTGGCAGAGCATGAGGTGCTGGAGCTTATGCTGACCTATGCCATCCCGCGGGTGAATACAAACCAAACCGCGCACCGGTTGATCCAGACGTTTGGTTCGCTTTCCGGTGTGCTCGATGCCGGCTATCAGGATTTGATGCGGGTGGAAGGCGTAGGCGAAAACGCCGCCACGCTGCTGACGCTGTTTCCCTCCATGACAAAACGATATTTATTGAGCAAAACCGGGGAAAAGCCGCTGCTGAACACCTTGGCCAAGGCCGGCGAATATGGGCAGGCGCTGTTTGCGGATTGCCGGGTGGAAACGCTGTATCTGCTTTGCCTGGATGTAAAATGCCGGCTGATTCAGGCAGTGAAAATGGCGGAGGGCACGATAGACAAAGTGCCCATCGGCAACAGGGAGATCATTCGCGCGGCGCTGAGCGTGCAGGCCAAAAACGTGCTGCTGATGCATAACCATCCATCCGGTTCGCTGCGGCCTACGACCAGCGATATTGATTTAACGCGCAAGATTATGCAGGCGCTGGAAAGCATAGAGGTGGCGCTTTTGGATCATCTGATCATCGGCGCCAACGGATATTTCAGCTTTATGAAAAACGACGTGGGGCAGACAAGACAACTGAAAACCAATACACTGATGTATGCGGCGGAGGACGAATATTGAGTGCATTTTGGCGAGGAAAAGGGCGTTGGATTTGCATAGGCATTGCGGGCCTGCTGTTGGCGGCGTTTTGCGTTTTGTATTTGATTGTATGGATAAAAAGCGGCGAAGAGGACAACGCCCAAGCATCGGACTGTATCATCGTGCTGGGCGCAAAAACGCGAGGCATGACGCCCAGCCGCGCGCTTCGGGCCAGGCTGGAACAGGCCAAAACATTGTATGACCAGGGCATGGCACCCAAAATTTTAGTTTGCGGCGGCAAAGGCGACGATGAAACCGTGGCAGAGGCCGTGGCAATGAAAGGGTATTTGATGAATGCCGGGGTGCCGGAAGCGGATATTTTAACAGAGCCGGACAGCAAAAATACGCGGGAGAATCTGCGATTTGCCAAGCGGATTTTGCAGGAAAACGGCATGCAGACCGCCATCCTTGTGACGGCGGATTACCATATGGCGCGTGCCCGCATGCTGGCAGAGCAGGAAGGGCTTTGCATTACAACCAGCCGCGCCAAAAGCGATTGGCCGGGCACTTGGTTTTCCCGCGTGCGCGAATGCCTAAGCTGGATCAAATACGGGCTGGGGCTATCCAACGGATAAAAAAAGACGGAGAGCGCCGGAAATATGCTTTGCAAACGAAATATAATTTTCTAAAGCGATAGAAAAAAAGAGCTGTGGCACAAAGAAAACAGCGAGAATGCAAAAAAGAGCCAAATCGGCTCTTTTTTCATAAGGACAATTATTTGGCGCTTTCCACAATGGCAATGCCGGCGCTGGCACCGATGCGGTCCGCTCCGGCGTTGATCATGGCCATGGCGTCTTCATAGGTGCGGATGCCGCCTGCGGCTTTCACTTTGGCTTTATCGCCCACGGCGCGCTTCATCAGCGCCACATGCTCTACCGTGGCGCCTTTTGTGGAAAAGCCAGTGGAGGTTTTTACAAAATCCGCGCCCGCAGCTACGCACAGTTCGCAGGCTTTTATGATTTGCTCCTCCGTAAGCAGGCAGGTTTCCAAAATCACTTTTACCTGGGCTTTGGGGTGGCAGGCCTCCACCACGGCATGAATATCTTGTTTCACATAGTCATAATCTCCGGCACGCATAGCGCCGATATTCAACACCATATCCACTTCCTGCGCGCCGTCGGCCACGGCCGTAGCCGCTTCAAAGGCTTTGGATTTAGTAGCCATGGCGCCCAGCGGGAAACCGACCGTGCAGCAGACTTTTACGTCGCTGTCCTTTAGAAGGGAGGCGGCCAGCGGCACATAGCAGGTGTTGATACACACGGAGGCAAAATGATAGGTTTTGGCTTCCCGGCACAGGGTTTCCACATCCGCCTTGGTGGCTTCTGCTTTTAAAATGGTATGGTCGATATAACGGGCTAAATTCATATGAAACTTCCTTTCCGATGCTGATGAATGGAGAAAAGCAAGGCGTTACATTTCGGGATGCTCGGCCAAAAATTCATCGATTTCCGCACGGGTGGGCATGGAGGCGGTGGTGCCCATGCGCTGAACGGACAAAGACGCCAGGGCATTGGCAAAACGGGCCGCTTCCCAAAGGTCTTTCCCTTCGGACAGCGCGGTAACAAACCCGCCGTTAAAGGCGTCGCCGGCGCCGGTGGTATCCAACACATCCACTTTGGGCACGGACAACAGCTGCTGTTTTTCAGGCGTTGCCACATATACGCCGCGCGAACCAAGCGTGATGACAACGGCTTTTACCCCTTTTTCAAAGAAAACCTGCGCGGCCTTGTAGGCGTTTTCTACGTTTTCCACCGGAATGCCGGTCAGCATTTCGGCCTCCACCTCGTTGGGGGTAACGATGTCGATTTGAGATAAAATCTCATCCGGCAAACTCTGGGCGGGGGCGGTGTTTAGGATGGTGGTAACGCCGTGTTGCTTAGCAAGGGCCAATACGCGCCAGTTTGCCTCTAGATTTACTTCCAGCTGCATCAGCAAATACGAAGACTGTTCGATCAGCGGCTCCAGCCGGGCAATGTCTTCTTCGGTGATGGTGGCGCATGCGCCGCTGACAACGCTGATCATGTTTTGCGAGGTGTTTTCGTCGACCAATACCTGCGCGGCGCCGGTGCTGTGTGTTTCGGAAACCAAAAGATAGGTGGTGTCCATACCGAGCTGTTCCATGGTGCGGCGGGCCACGTCGCCAAAGGCATCCTGCCCGATTTTGGTAACCATGGTAACGTTCCCGCCGGATTTATGGGCGGCCACGCCCTGGTTAAAGCCTTTGCCGCCAGGCCCCATTTTGAAAAAGCTGCCGAGCACGGTTTCGCCCGGCGTGGGCAGGTGAGGGTTGCGGCTCATCAGGTCTACCACAAAGCTGCCGAAAACCAAAATATGTTTTTGCATACAAAACCTCCTGGAATGATATTTCGTCGAGTTTTAAGTATGTCTGTATTATATCGTATAAACGAACCAAACAGGAACAAAAATTATCCCGGATTTTTGATAATAAGCCCCAGCAGGCGGGAAAATTCCAGCGCCTGGGCCGGGCTGACTGCGGCGCCGGACAGTTCCGGCGCATATTGGCTTACCGTTACGGCAGACAACCGGCTGCGGGAAAAATCCTGGCCGGAAAGCGGGCTGCCGGCAAAGCAAACGCCAACTAAAAGCGCATCGTTCCATTCGACTTGTTTAAAGGTGCAAAACGTGAAAAAAGCATGGGAAAAATCGCTGTTTAGAATGCGGATGCCGTCCCACCCGGCATGGTCAAAATTGCCATAGGAAAATAAGCTGTGCGAAAAAGCGGTTTGCCGCCAAAGCGTCTGCTGCGCATGCAGCCCAACGGCTTTGCTGTTTTCAAACAAACAGCGGGAAAAATAAGCCCGATCGGCCCGGGCGTTGGAAAAATCACAGGCGGAAAAGACGACGTCCCGGCCATCCAGGTTTGTTAAATCACAGCCGGCAAACCGGCAGCGGATAAATTTTGCCTGCTTTACGGAAAGCGAAGAAAGATCGTAACCGGACAGATCCGCATTTTCAACCAGGATGTTAGAAAGACACCGCTCTTCCCGGGCGGCCTGTATGAAAAGGGCCGGATCGTTGGGAAGAGGGGAAATATCATTTGGCAGGCGCGGCGGCGCATAGTGCATAAAAAATCATTCCTTAAAATTATAAAGAAAGCGGATGAAGACGGATATCCCGGCCGGAAAAACCCAGCACGTCGCACCGGCCGCTGCCAAGCAGGCGGGAAGCAATTCGCTCGCCGTAGCGGGCCATCAGCTGCTCCGGCGTTAAATTGGAAACAAGGCCGGTATGTTTGCCCTGGCGCAGGCGCTCTTCCAACAGGGTGTTGAAATATTCCAGCGTGATATTGCGCAGCATGGGCTCTGTGCCCAAATCATCCACGGCCAAAAACGGAACGCGGATCAAAGAGGACAGGGTTTCCTTTTCGCCGAAATGCTGGGCACGAAACGCCTGGGAAAGCTGATAGGCGGTAAGAAAACGAACAGGCACCTGCTTTTGCCGAAGCGCCTGAGAGACACAGGACAGCAAAAACGATTTGCCCAGCCCCGTTTTGCCGAGCAGCAGAAAGTTTTGCTTTTCGGTTTGCGGAAACTGCTCGGCATAGGCATATAGGCGGTCTTTATGGCGCTGCATTCTTTCACGCTGTTCGCCTTCCGGGAAAACGGACAGATCAAACTGCGCAAACGTGGGGAAATCGTAGGCGCCGTTTGCCTGATCGGCCCGACGGACGATTTGGCAGGTGCAGCGCACTTTTTTGCTGCCCTCCATGCGAAAGCCGGTATCCTTACAAAGCGGACAACGGTAATGCGGACAATAATCGGCCGGGTTCAGCCCGTTTTCCAGCAAAATTTCGGTGATGCGCTGTTCCATCCCGGCGGCATAGGCCCGGCGTTCGCCTTCTTCTTTTTCGATGGAGGCGCCGTCGGCAGCGGCCAGGGCCGAGGCGGACAGACGCTTATAATAGCCCATAAATTCCTGCTCCAGGGCCGGCAGCTTTGCGCGCAGCGGTTGAAGCAGATCCCATGAATAACGCATACGGTGCTCCTTAATATTGAATTAAACTGTTTAGATCGCCTCGCTCTTCGGTAGAGCGTTGATCGTATTGCAAAGCGCGATTGGCCGGCTGGCCCAAAGCTTGGGAAGGGGAGGATGCTTTGAATGCGGCACGCGCAGCGGAAACGGAATCTATCTTTTGGATATGCCAGGCCTCCAAAAGCCGCTTGATCATGCGGTAGGGGCTTTTGGCGCCGTGGCTGCATTCCGCGGCATAGAAGATCACTTCCTCCGGCATATGCCATTGTTCTTGCCAGGTTTCGGCCAAGAGAAGATCCGTTTCGTCTACTTTGCGGCGCGAATCGCCCATGCGGGCAAAGCATTCGCGCATAAGATCCATACGGGCCGAGCGCTTTTTTTCATAGTTGCGGATGGATTTTACACCGCGCAGCTTATGCGCGCGCCAATCTTTCAGCGTGGCGGCCACATCGGCAAAGCGGAAGGTTTTGTGCTGTTTGCATCTTTCGCAGGCCAGCAAGATCAATTCATGCGAATAGCCGCCGGCGGCCCAATCTCTGTAATGGGCCAATTGAGAAGCGGAAGGCGTGGCGCCGGAAAGGCCCAGGGCCTGCAACACTTCCTTGCACAGCGCGGCGGACTGATCGCCCTCAATGGAGGCGGCCTCGTGAACGCCCTGCTGATCAAAATCCGATAAAATGCCGTCTAGGGTATCAAAGCTGGGGTTGCGGACGGAAACGGTGCGGTCCGCCGCGGCCAAAATGGCCTCTAAAGAAAAGCCCTGCTGCTGCCATTTTTCATAGAGCGCCCGCTCCGGCGCGGTGGCGCTGCGCCGAAGCCCCAGCCGCTGCAAAACGGACAACAGGCCGCTGTCTTGCTGCTGCTGAAGATCCAGCCAGGCTCGGGCGTCTTCTGCGGTGCGCACGCCCTGTTCGTTCCATTGGCGGGCAATTTTATCCATATAGCTTACCTGCCGGCGGGCCGAGGCCTTTTCCAAATTGCTCAATTTGCTTTGCCCGTATTGCACCAAAAGCGGCACGGCTTCTTTTTCGATGGAAAATACATCCGTCCAATCGTAAATGCGCACAAGCTCGGCAGGGTTTACGATTTTGGGCGCAAAGAGGGTTTGCAGCTGCGCATTGTAGGCAGCGTCGGTATACACGGAGGCATCCTCCGGCAGCGCATTTTTTACATTCTGATAAAAAACGGCAAACATCGGCTTTGTCTGTATGACAACCAGCCCTTTTTCCTGCCAATAGGAAAAAGCGTCCTGCACGTCTGTTTCGCTGCAGCCCAAATCGCGGGCAAAGCTGGAAAGAGAGCCGGCGCCGACGTTTGTCTGGCACTGCATAAGGCCGTAAAGGTATACTTTAACAAACCCGTCCGGCGCGGCGGGCAAAAACTCACGAATAAAAATATTTTCCACCAGGGTACGGTCGTTTTGCGGACGCGATTGCCCATACGAACACAGCGGCATCAAACAGCCTCGCTTTCCTTGAAAAGCGCCCAAAGGCGCGGTTGGTAACTTTCATCTTATCATACATCCTTTGTTTTTTGTATAAGCTATCGTGAAAGCCCTTTGCTTTTAAGCAAGAGGAAAAAGGAAAAGAGGGAGCAACCATGTGGGATTATCCCCTGAAAAAAGGGAAAAAACTGGCAGCGGTGCTGCTGGCTGTATGTATGCTGGCGGCGGGCTGCGGCAAGGCTGCACCGGCAGATGCGGGATTTTGGCAGCAGCCGTCGCTGCACGAATATCATGTGGACGCGGTGTATGACGACGAGAAAAAAACGGTGGCGGGCACATTGCAGGTAAAGTATACAAATCCTGCCGGAAAAACATTGGAAAGCATACCGTTTATGCTGTATCCCAACGCGTTTAGGAAAGTGGAAACGGCGCCGTTTATCAATGAGGAGATGGGGCAGGCTTATCCCAAAGGTTTTAGCCCGGGCGGCATTGAAATAAACCAAACGAAGGTAAACGGGCAAGAGGCAAAAACAAAACTCGGCAACCCGGATGAAACGCTTTTGGAAATATCTCTGCCAAGGCCGCTGGCCCCCGGGGAAACGACGGAGGTTTTCTTTGCGTTTACCGTGCAGCTGCCCCATTGTTTGGGAAGGTTTGGCTATGGGGAAAAGACGGTAAACCTGTGCAATTTTCTGCCGATTGCCTGCGCATGGGAAGACGGCGCGTTTTTACACCACCCATACGGCGCAGTGGGCGATCCGTTTGTCAGCGATTGCAGCGACTATACGGTGGTGTTGAATGTGCCGGAAGCCATGGAAACGGCGCATACCGGCGAAAGAAAAGAGATAAAGACGGAAAACGGACGAAAGCAACTGACCATACAGGCTGGGCATGTGCGGGATTTTGCAGCCGTATTGAGCCGCAGCTTTGCCGTGGATACCTATCATGTGAAAAGCGGCGGGCGCAGGGTGACGGTACGCTCGTATTATGAGAAAGAATGCAAACAGGGCGGTAAACTGGCCGGGCAGGCGGCCAAAAAGGCGATGGAAACCTTTGGGAAGATGTATGGCATGTATCCGTATGAAAATTTTTGCGTGGTGCAGACGGACTTTTTTATCGGCGGCATGGAATATCCCGGGCTGGTGCTGCTGGATCAATCGCTCTATACCGGGCAGGGGCTGGCGGATTTGGAGCGGGTAAGCGTGCATGAAACGGCGCACCAATGGTGGTACGGCGTGGTGGGCAACGACCAGGTTTTGCAGCCCTGGCTGGATGAGGCGCTGACGGATTATTCCACGCTGTTGTTTATGGGGCAGACAAAAGGACAAGAGGAGGAACAGGCATTTTATCAAACCTATGTGGTGCTGCTCAGTGAAATTATGAACCCGCTGTATGCCAGAGACCAATGCAAGGCAAAGGTAAACGCGCCGGCCACGGCGTTTCGAAACAACGGACTGTATAGCCTGGTGGTGTATACGGAGGGCACGATGATGCTGCGCAAAATAGAACAGGCTGTGAGCCGGGAAAAGATGATACAGGCGCTTGCCGCGTATTATCAAGCCTATGCGGGCCTGCGGGCCGATGCCGAAAACTTTTGGCAGACCATGGAGGAAAAGACGGGGCAAAACGTGCGCATGATGGCAGAAGAATTTTTAAATTAGCCAAAGGGCAAACGGGACAAAAAGCGATCCGCAGGGGTCGTTTTTTGTTTATGTAGGATAAGGCGAAAAAGCAAAACAAGAACAACGGGAAACCGGGCAGAGAACAGCCTTTTTGCCGCTTTTGTGCTAAAATGAAGGAGAAATGCAGACAATAGGGATGGAAAACCGCGCACAAATGGCGGACGGCCCTTGTGAGAAGAAAAGTTATCATGTAAAATAATAAGAATCATTGAACTGCCTGGAGGGATTTCACATGAATTTTGAACCTGAAGCTGCCAGCAACTTTATTGAAGAGATTGTGGTGCAGGATCTAAAGAGCGGGAAATACGAGAAAATTGTGACCCGCTTTCCGCCGGAGCCAAACGGATATTTGCATATTGGGCATTCCAAAGCGTTTTTGCTGGATTTTGGCATTGCGGAGAAATACCAGGGCCAATGTAACCTCCGGTTCGACGATACCAACCCTGTTAAAGAAGATACGGAATATGTGGAAAACATTATGCAGGACATCCGCTTTTTAGGGTGTGACTGGGGAGACGGCCTGCATTATGCATCCGATTATTTTGATCAGCTGTATGCCTATGCCGAACAGATCATTGAAAAGGGCCTGGCGTATGTGGATTTTCAGACGGCGGAACAGATGCGCGCCACGCGCGGCACGCTGACGGAGCCCGGCCAGAACAGCCCTTATCGCGATGCCACGCCGGAAGAAACGCTGGCGTTGTTTCGCAAAATGAAAGCGGGAGAATACAAAGAAGGCGAATGCTGCCTGCGGGCCAAGATTGATATGGCCTCGCCCAATATGAACATGCGCGACCCTGCCATGTATCGGATTATGTATACCCCGCACCACCGGACGGGCACAAAATGGTGTATCTATCCGATGTATGATTTTGCACACCCCGTGTCTGACGCCATTGAAGGGGTTACACACAGCATTTGCACGCTGGAATTTGAAGACCACCGCCCGCTGTACGATTGGTTCTTGCAGGCTATCGGCTTTGAAAATCCGCCGCACCAGTATGAATTTGCGCGGCTGAATATCGAAGGAACCATCATGAGCAAGCGGTATTTACGGCGCATGGTGGAGGAAGGATTTGTCAGCGGATGGGATGATCCGCGTATGCCCACGATCTGCGGCCTGCGCCGCAAGGGCTATACCAAAGGCTCCATTCGCCAGTTTTGCGCTACGGTGGGCGTGGCCAAAAGCAACAGCACGGTGGAGCCCGGCGTATTGGAACATTGCTTAAGAGACGATTTGAAACCGACGGCGCCGCGGCGCATGGCGGTGTTGGATCCGATCGAGCTTGTGATTGAAAACTATCCCGAAGGGAAGAGCGAAACGCTGACCATTGCCAACAACGCGGAAAACGAAGCGTTGGGCACAAGGGAAATTACCTTTTCCAAACATGTATACATCGAACGGGATGACTTTGCCATTGTGCCGCCGCCGAAGTATAAGCGGCTGTCACCGGAAAAAGAGGTGCGGCTGATGGGGGCTTATATTGTTAAATGTACCGGCTATGAAACGGACGAAGAAGGCAATGTGACCCGTGTATTGTGTACCTATGATGAAGACTCCGCCTCCGGTACGGGCGGGCGCAAGGTAAAAGGCGTGTTGCACTGGGTGGACAAAAACACCGCGGTGGATGCGGAAGTGCGCCTGTATGAAAACCTGGTGCTGGAAGGCGAGGGAGACTTTACCCAGCGCATTAACCCCAATTCGCTGTCTGTCCGCCATGCCAAGGTGGAAGCCAGCCTTTCTGATGCGGCGGTGCAGGATTCGTTTCAGTTTATCCGGATCGGCTATTTTTGCGCAGACCCGGACGGAAAACCGGGCGCGCCGGTATTCAACCGCAGCGTAGGCTTGAAAGACAGCTGGGCAAAGCAGGTGAAAAAATGAAAAACGATCAGCTGAGCGAAACCATCTTAAATGAAGAAACGGTATATCAAGGCAAATTTTTGAAGGTGACCCATGCCGAGGTGAGCTTGCCGAACGGGCATACCTCCGGACGGGATATGGTGCGCCATCCGGGCGGGGTGGTGATCGTGGCGATCGGCGAAGAGGACGAGGTGTATTTGGAACACCAGTACCGCACGCCGCTGGATACAGTGATCGTGGAGCTGCCGGCCGGCAAACGCGAGCCGGGGGAAGCGCCGGAATTGACGGCCAGAAGAGAATTGAAAGAGGAAACGGGGCTGGTGGCCCGGCATTGGGAAAAGCTGGGAGAGATCGTTACAACACCGGGATTTTCCGATGAAATTTTGCATTTGTATCTGGCAACGGGGCTTACGCGGGAAGCGGACGAAAAAGACGAAGATGAATTTGTAGAGGTATTTACCATGCCGTTTGAACAGGCCTATGAAAAAGCAATGCGCGGCGAATTTCCGGACGGAAAAACCGTGGCGGGCCTGGCAATGGCCATGGCGAAAAGAAACAACGGCAAATAAAAAAAGAAAAGGGGATTGAAAATGACGGAGGTACGAACCCGATTTGCGCCGAGCCCTACGGGGTATTTGCACATCGGCGGGCTGCGCACCGCGCTATACGGCTGGCTGTTTGCCAGAAAATATGAGGGGAAATTTGTGCTGCGCGTGGAGGATACGGACCAGCAGCGCTATGTGGAAGGCGCCACGGATTTGATCTATCGCACGATGAAGCAAACGGGACTTTCCTATGATGAAGGCCCGGATGTGGGCGGCCCGTACGGCCCGTATATCCAAAGCGAACGGCGTGAGATTTATAAAAAATATGCCGACGAACTGGTGGACAAAGGCGGCGCATATTATTGCTTTTGCACCAAAGAGGAGATTGAACAGCGCCGAAAAGCGGCCGGCCAGGAGGAAGGCGCTTATAAATACGATAAAAAATGTGCCGATATTCCGGTGGAAGAGGCGCGGCGGCGGATTGCCAACGGCGAGCCGTATGTGGTGCGCCAGCGCATTCCGGAAAGCGGCGTTGCAGGGTTTGACGACCTTGTTTACGGGCATATCGAAGTGGATGTGCACGAATTGGAAGACGGCGTTTTGCTGAAAACAGACGGGCTGCCGACATACAATTTTGCAAACGTTGTGGACGACAGCTTGATGCATATTACCCATATCATCCGCGGAACGGAGTATCTTTCCAGCACGCCGAAATACAATTTGATCTACGAGGCGTTCGGCTGGAAAATTCCACAGTATCTGCATTTGCCGCCGGTGATGAAAGATGCGCACAGAAAGCTTTCCAAGCGCTATGGCGATGCCTCGTATGAAGATTTTATCAACCGCGGCTTTTTGAAAGAAGCGATTTTGAATTACATTGCGCTGTTGGGCTGGAACCCCGGCACAAACCAGGAATTGTTTACGCTGGAGGAATTGATTCAGGCGTTTGATGTGAAGGGCATTTCCAAATCGCCCGCGATTTTCGATGAGGCCAAGCTGCGCTGGATGAACGCCGAATACATCCGCAAGATGGATTACGAGACCTTTACCGCCCATGCGGTCCCGTATTATGAAAAGGTGCTGCCGACGAATGAAACGCAAAAGCAGGTGCTGTGCCAGATTTTGCAGCAGCGGCTGGAAGCCTTTGCGGAGATTCCGGAAAAGATTGCGTTTTTGCAGGCCTTGCCGGACTATGATTTGGCGATGTATTGCCATAAGAAAATGAAAACGGATTTGCCGATGTCGCTGGGCGCTTTGGAAAAGGCGTATGGTGTATTGGAAAATCTGGCGGATTGGGAACAGGAAAAGATTCATGATGCGCTGCTGCAAACGGCCAAAGAGCAGGGCCTGAAAAACGGACAGATGCTCTGGCCGGTGCGCGTGGCGGTGACGGGCACGCAGGTGACGCCGGGCGGCGCTGTGGAAGCGGCTGTGCTTTTAGGCAAGCAGGAAACGCTGCGGCGTATGAAGATCGGGATGGAGAAAATCCAAAAGGAGCAGGCATGAAGAAAATGAAAAGCGCGTTGGCGCTGTGTTTGGCTTTGCTGTTAACGGCCGGCTGCGGCGGCAAAACCGTAGAGCAGGTGGACGCCGGAAACTATGTGGTGGAGATGCCGGGCGATGTGGCAAAAGAATCGCAAAGCATTCCGATTGAGATTTCGGAAATCGGCCTGTCCTCCAGCATGACGCTGACCACGACGGAAACGGTGGACTATTCCGCCGGCGCAACCTACACGGCCGTGGAGGCGGACTGGGGGCAACTGGTGCAGGATTATAAAACGTGCTGGGAAAACGCCGGGCATACCTATGACCAGGATAAGCTGTTCAGCGCGCTGTTAAAGGATATGATGAGCACGCTTTTGGCGGGCGCCATTTACGATCCCGGCGTGAACGATACCATTCAGGACCGTGCGTGTGTGCGCTACTCGTTTACGCTGCCGCCGGATGAAGACGAGGAAGACCCGCTGCCCAGCAAAACGCGCCGCGGGCAGTATGTGGTGTTTGTAAACGAAAGCGCGGCGTATGTGTTGGTATATGTGGCGGAGGAAGACGGCTACAACGAACATACGATGGAAGACTTTTTCCAGTCTATCCGCTTTAAGTAAGAAAAAGAGGAGCCGAAAGGCTCCTTTTTTGTTGGCCGAAAATACTGAAACAAGGCGGACAATGAAACAATATAACAGGATGAAAGACAGAAAAAACCGGTACGGGCACACAGAGAAAGAAAACCTGACGCAACAAAAACTGCCATAAACCGCTATTTTTTGTTGATAGGTATGGACTTTCCGGCCAGAATGGTGTTAGATAGTGCATGTTATATATTTGGCGTTATTTTATAAACAATCCGGCAATACGACGAAAGCAGCCGGCCAATGGAAAGCGGGCAGGGGTGCGCCGGGCAACGTATGGCCGGGCTGTGTTTTGCAAAAAAACAGGGCAGGAAAGGAAACGAAAATGGAAACAAGATCTAGATACCGCACAGCGCGCCGCCTTTTGATTTTTTGGACGCTGTTTATCGGCCTGGGCGCCGTGGCAGGCGCGGCGGGCATGCTGATAGACCCGAGCGGGAAAGCCATGGGGATGGATGCCATGCTTCCGTATTTTCAGGTGCTTCCGTTTGCAGAGGTGGTGTTTCAGGATTTTACGTTTTCCGGGATTGCACTGCTGATTGTAAACGGGCTGAGCAATTTAACGGCGGCGGGCTTTTTGCTGGCAAAGAAGAAGGCCGGGATTGTGTTGGGCGGCAGTTTCGGCATTACGCTGATGTTGTGGATCTGCATTCAGTTTTATATGTTTCCGCTGAATTTTATGTCCACGGCCTATTTTATCTTTGGCCTTTGCCAGGCGGCCACGGGCTATGCGGCCTGGATTTTTTACAAGCAGGAAGCGTTTACCGTGAACACGGCGGCGTATACAAACATCGGCACAAACAAAAAGCGGCTGGTGGTGTATTTTTCCCGGATGGGGTATGTGAAAAAACAGGCGTATGATCTGGCGGATAAAACGGGCGCAGCGGTATATGAAATTAAATCGACGGAACGGGTGGCCGGCACGCTGGGCTTTTGGTGGTGCGGGCGGTTTGGTATGCACAGGTGGGGCATGCCGATAGAGCCGATCGGCGTGGATTTATCCGCCTATGAGCATGTGACGATCTGCACGCCGATCTGGGTGTTTGCGCTGGCGGCGCCGGTGCGCAGCTTTTGCGAGCAGGCGGCCGGGCAGATTCGTGAAGCGGATTATGTGGTGGTGCACCATACAAAGGACAGATATGAAAATGCGGTCCGGGAGATGGATCGGCTTTTGGGCATTTCATATACGGGATTTCGCAGTATACAGTGCAAAACCGGCGTGTTTAAAGACAGATAAGCCCGCCTATCAAAGCGCGGAGGCAGGCGCAAGTTTTTGCATAGGATGATTTACGATGACGGAACAAACGGTATGATCGGGACGGCCATGCCGTTTTTGTATCTGGGTCAAGCTTGTTTTTAGAAATTTTGCCGCTATGGCTTAATCGACATCGTGTAAATTTATTTTTCGGCTTGCTGTGGCAGGGTTAAAGAGGACAGATAAGGGCAAAAAGCGCAAAACAATAAGAAAGTATGCCTGCTATTGACAGGGATTTGCACGGCAATTATAATTAAAATGCTTAATGCAAAACGAATGTTTTAAAACGATTATTTTAATATAAAAAGGGGAGTTTTTATGCCGCCAAAACCGAAATTTACCAAAGAGAAAATTGTGCAGACGGCGTTGGAAATTGTCTCTAAAAAAGGCGTGGAGGCGCTGACGGCCAAAGAGCTGGGCGATGCGCTTGGCAGCTCCGCCCGCCCGATTTTCACGGTGTTTAACAGCATGAAAGAGGTGCAAAACGAGGTGCGCGCCGCTGCGATGTGCCGGTTTGAAAATTTTGCAGAGAAAAAATTGCCCGATATGCCGTTGTTTAAACAGGTGGGCATGCAGATGGTTCTGTTTGGCGCGAAAGAGCCGAAATTGTATCAGCTGTTGTTTATGCAGGAAAACCGAAACGCCGTTAGCTTTGATGACGTATTCGGTGAGTTGGGCCCCACGGCAGAGACCTGCATTGGGCTGATTCGGGATGAATACGGGATGAGCGAAACGGACGCCAAGCGGTTGTTTGAAAACGTGTGGATTTACACCTTTGGGGTGGGCGCTTTGTGCGCCACGCGGGTATGCCATTTTTCCGAAGAAAAGCTGGGAGAAATGTTGTCTACGGAATTTCAGGCGATGATGCTGCTGGTAAAATCCAAAGCCGGTGAGGAAAAATGAACGGGGGCAAAACACAGTGGATCTTGTGTCCGGAATGTCATGGAAAGACACGAACGCAGATTCGGGAAGATACGATTTTGCAAAACTTCCCGCTGTTTTGCCCGAAATGCAAAAAGACGTTTGTGATCTCAATACACGGGGACAAAATAAAAGTTAAAACAAAGCCAGACGCGAAGACGCAGCGCTGAACCTAAAGAAATTTGGTTTGCTCTGCGTCTTTATGTACAAAATGCACCGATACTTCGGTTGAAAAACAAGCGCCGGCGGGGATTAAGCGGATGCGGCGTGCGTGAAAAACGGAAAAACCGGAGATGGGCCCAAAAGGGAAACGCTTTTCAAAAACAAGATATGGAGGACAAAGACATGAGCAAATATGAACCGCTCTGGGAATACATTCAAAAATGCGGCAAGCCGCAGCTGACAATGACCTTTGACGAAATCGGCGAAATTGCGGGGGTGCCGCTGGATCATTCCTTTTTGAAATACAAAAAGGAGCTGCTGCCCTATGGCTATGAGGTCGGCAAAATTTCCATGAAAGCGCAGACGGTGCTGTTTGTGCAAAAGAAACCTGAATAAAGCGTAAGCGGCACTAAGCAAAAAATGTTTTCCGGCCCAGGAGGCGGGGCAAAGGCAAGTTTGCCGCGAAAGACAAACGATTGATTACAAAGGAGAGGAACGATGCACCAGAGGATACGGCGCACGGCTTTGTGGATGCTGTGTATCTTTGCGGCCGCGCTGCTGTCCGGCTGCCGCGGCCTATCGATGGGAACAGACGATAGGCTGACGGGAGAGACATATCCGGACAGCGAGAAATACCAAACGGGCGCGTTTGCCTATGAGGCGGATAAAATCAAAGCCGTTGAGGTGTATTGGCGCTCCGGCGAGGTGGAAATTGCGGAATCGGACAAAGCAAAGCTCAGCGTGAAAGAAAGCGGCGTGTTGCCGGAGGAGACCGCGCTGCACTATCTGTTAGAGGACGGCGTATTGAAAATCCGCTTTTGTGCCTCCGGGGCGAAGGTTCGGGTGGAGGGGAGTGAGAAACGATTGCAGCTGGAAGTGTCCAAAGGGATTGCATTTTCCGTTCACACGACATCGGCCCGGGTGAAAGCAGAGACGTTGCGGCAGCATGATATTTTGATCGCCTCATTTTCCGGCAGTATATCGCTGGGCGCGGTGACGGCGAAAAGCGTGGATTTAACCAGCAGTTCCGGCGCCATTCGGGCGGACAGTGTTTCGGCCGAGGCAATAAAATGCGGCACAATCTCCGGCTCGATTGATTTTGGCACGGTTTCGGCTGAAAAATTTGACGGCAGCGCCTCCTCCGGCTTTGTTACGGTAAACAGCCTGGCCGTAAAAACGGCGGAAATTACGACTGTCGGCGGGCGTGTAAACATCGGCTTTGCAGAAACGGAGGCGGCCAAAATCCGCACCGTCGGCGGGAACGTAGCCCTGATGTTGGGGCAAGGCGGGGCGGAGGTTTTGTATGAACACAGCAGCGGAAAACTGAAAACAAAGCGTGCGTATGAACAAAAGGGCGATCTGGTTGTATTTGGCGGCGGGGCTTGCAAGCTTATCGTGGAAACAGCCGACGGAAATCTAGAAATACAATAAAAAGGAGAAGGACAATGGAATCACGCAATCTGAATTTGATTCAAAAGCTTTTTAAAATGGGAAAGGTGCTCAGCAAAATTGCATTTATCTTTTCGATGATCGGCTTTTGCGGCAGCATAGCGGGGCTGATTGGCCTTGGCTTTGGCGGAGAGCTGATTAAGATCGGCGGCGTTACCCTGCACGGGCTGATCGCAAACAGCAGCGGATACGCCCCCGGAGCCATAGCCGCGGCGCTATCCGGCTGGTTGATTGTTTGCGCGGGAGAAGGGGTGCTGGCAAAGTTTGCGCAAGCTTATTTTGAACATGAAGGGCAGGCCGGCACGCCTTTTACCCCGGCCGGGGCCAAAGAACTGATGCGGCTGGGCATTTTGACAATGGCCATTCCTATCGGGTGTGCCGTAATCGGCAGCATTGCGGAGGGCATTGTGGCAGGCTTTTTGCAGGTTGAAAAAGCGGCAATGCTGGATTTTGGCTTTGACAACGGGGCAAGAATTGTGCTGGGCATAATGCTGCTTGTGATCTCTTTGCTTTGCCGCTACGGCGCGGAGCTGGCGCAGAAAGAAAGCGCAAACGAACAGTGACGCCCCAACGCATGGCCATTTTTAAACGGATAGATTTAGGAAGGAGGTTTAAATGAAAACCGTCATTGTATACGCCTCCCGGCATCATGGAAATACAAAAAAGCTGGTGGAGGCCATTGCCAAAGCGCACGCCGTGGATGTGATAGACGCTGATTTGCAACAAACGGCAGACTTAAAGAATTACGATCGTATCGGCTTTGCCTCCGGGGTTGCCTTTGGGGAATACTATCCGCCGCTATTGACATTTATGGAGAAAAACCTGCCCGCAGGGAGAGAGGTATTTTTTCTTCACACGGCCGGAGACCCGAGAGAAAAGCATAACGCCGCAGCAAAAAACCTGGCGGAGGAAAAGGATTGCACGATACTCGGCACCTATTGTTGCAAAGGATACGATACGTTCGGCCTGTTTAAGCTGATCGGCGGGATAAACAAAAGGCATCCGAAGCCGGATGAAATTGCGGCTGCGGTTCGTTTTTTTGAAACTCTTGGGCGATAAAACAGGCATACGATACGAAAACGGCCCGTGTAAAAAACAGGCACTTAGGGAAAATAAGGCGAATGAAAAAAGATCCTGCGGTGTCAAAACATATGAAAAGCCATGTAAAAAAAGGGAAATGGAATTATACGGAGAATCATAGTATGTGGCTCTTGCTTTACCGCGCCAAAAGGAAAGCAAAAAAGCACTTAGCCCGAAAAAACAGCGGCAGGACGATCATGACGGGGAAAAACCGGGCTGCCCATGCAGACGGAACAGGCCCACATTCCGGTTGGAACAACGTTAAAAACGCTGTTATGGCTAAGGTTTGCGGCGCGGACAAAGCGGACAGCGGCCAAAGAACAAACGAGCATATCCGCGGTACGGTCAAAAGATACGAAGCGCAGAAAGGCGGCCCAAAAGGCGCCGGGTGCGTTTCTCTATGACAAAACAAAGAACGCGGATTGGTGTTTGTTTTAAAACCGTAAACAGGGCAGGAGACGGCAAGCATTTTGCACAGAACAACCATGGACGCCTAAAAGGGAAAAGAAAGCAGGAGGAAAACGATGGAGAACAAAAGCAGTATCACAGCACTTATGAGTTCGTTTGGGCGGGCGTTTCACGCAGAAAATGAAAAGGCGCCGGTATTTGGCGATACACTTGCAAAGGAATTGATGACAGAGGAAGAATACGAGGCCGTGCAAGGCTATGTGCTTGGCGGCGTAAAGTTTTTTGAACCGGAGATAGATGCTTCAAAGCAGACGCCGAAAGACCTGCTGCGAAAGTTTGTGAATGTTCACATTGCCCCGTCGCCGTTATGCCGCGCGGCCTATACGGAGCAGGCGCTGAAAACCGCCGTTTTGACCGGGACAACGCAATATGTCATCCTCGGCGCAGGGCTGGATACCTTTGCCTTTCGCGAAAAGGCGTTTTTGAAAAAATATAAGGTGTTTGAAGTGGATCATCCCGCAACGCAGGCGGATAAAAAACACAGGATTGCGCGCGCCGAATGGGAGGTTCCGGAAAATCTTTCGTTTGTTCCGGTGGATTTTGCCCAGGATGACTTAGCCGAATGTTTGCGGGCCGGCGGGTTTGATACATCCGCAAAATCGTTTTACTCATGGCTGGGCGTAACGTATTATCTTACGGCGGAGGCGATAGACAAAATGCTCTCCGAGCTGGCCGGCCTTTGCGCGGAGGGCAGCACGCTGGTGTTTGATTACCCGGACGAAACCTTCTTTACCGCCGCGGAAAGGCGTGTGCAAAACACGATCATGATGGCAAAAGCGGGCGGCGAACCGATGCAATCGTCGTTTTCCTATGCAGAGCTTGAAAAACTGCTGGAAAAGCACGGATTTTTGATTTATGAGCTGCTGACGCCGGAGGAGATTCAAAAACAGATTATCGACAAGGCGGGGGCGGAGCTAAAAGCCTTTGAACATGTGAACTACTGCCTGGCCGTTAAAAAATTCTAAAAACGCAAAGGAAAACGGAGGGGAGAATCCCGTGTACTATTTTATCGTGGATAACTACATAAACGGCGACGCGGAAGAATATGCAGCCTACATAGAGCAGGTAAAGCCGATGGTGGAATCTTACGGCGGCCGGTATCTGGTGCGGACGGATGCGGTGGAAAGCTGGAACGAGGATAGAAAACCGGACCGCAGCATTGTGATTTGTTTTCCGGACCGGGAGGCCATTGAAAAATGCTTTTCGTCCGAGCCGTACAGGCGGATTATGGAAAAACGGACCAACAATGTAGACAGCCGGGCGATCATTGTTCCGGGGACGGAGGAAGAAAATAAAGTAACGCCAAATCAGAATTGATTTTAACCTGACAAAACAGATAAAACACGATGCGGTTTACCCGGCGCTTTTGCATAACAACCTTGGCCGGCGGAACGGGCACGGGCGGGGCGCGGATTGTTGCGTGCGAGAATGTGCGTTTTGACCCCGCGTATCCTTGGCCTTAAAAAATCAAGAGGTTGGGAAACGTACGGATTAAATTTGCAAGGATAAAAGACAAAGCCTCTCGTTTGGCAGGCTAAACGGGATGCATTGTTATACCGGAGGGAAACGATATACTGACAACAGAACCAACCCCGGAAATGGTGGCGGAGCGGAAAAGAATTTTTGAAAATATCACGGTTCGTTATCGCCGAATCGAAAACCGGGCCAAGAAGTGGCTCGATATTTTCGGAAAAACTATGCGTATCAGCGGTTTGAAAAGGCAGAGGCTTTATCAGCAACTTTGCTGAATTTTACACAGGATGACGGCGATAAGAAAATGCGTGCAGCAGGCGCGCGTTTGAACATTTTCTGTTATGGGGTAGGAAATATTTTGATTGCCATTGATGCATGCACCGGAAGCTTTCATATTGAATGCGAATTCATAGAAATAGCCGGCTCGATTTATGATGATTCATTTGTGTATTGCGGATTGGACGCAGAGGGGATAAAGATATTTTTTTGACAACAGAATAATGCGTTTGCAAAATAAAAAATGTTTTTGTATTGTTGCTCATGGAAATAAGGGACATGAAAAAACCGTTTGTCTTTGGTGGACAGACGGCTTTTTTGCAATTGTTTTACATAGCGTGCAATTTCAAGGGATCTAAACGGCTTTTTCGGAGGAGGCTGCGGCCAGCTTTTGTCTGTTTTTCTCATCCTGCCAAATATACAGGAGCAGGCCAATGAGCACAACGCCGCCGCCGATTAGAACCTGTACGCTGGGAATTTCGCCCAAAAACACATAGCAGGTGAGTGCCGTGGCCAGCGGATTGGCCAACGAAATGATGCTGACGGTAGCGGGCTTTAACGTACCCAAAGCCCATATGGGGATGAGCAGGCCTAAAAACGTGTTGCAGAATGTGATGCCAAGCACCAAGACCCAAGTGACCGGCGTTTGCGGAAACAGCGGCGCACCGGTACAAAAACTGAATATAGTGAAAACAACAGTACAAATGGCAAACTGAACGCCCATCAAAAGGCAGGTGGGCATGGGGGTTTCGCCCGTGCGCAGGTCACGGCTGATAAACAGAGACACGGTATTATCCAGCGCAGCCGTAAGCATCAACACAATGCTTAAAGGATTGGCGCCGCCCGTGCCGCCGGACAGGGAGACGATCAAAAGCCCGCATAGCGTGATGCCCAATCCGCAGGCTACTTTGAACGGTACTTTTTCGTGGAAAATCAATACGCTGGCCGCCAACACAAACAACGGTGAAGAATTACCAAGGATGTTAACGACAAACGAATTGGTGCCGCGCAGCGCATAGGACCATAGAAGTAGCTCCACAGAACGCAAAATGCCCAGCACAAACAGCCGCCAACGCACGCTGCGTTGCTGTAAAAACGCACAGCTTTCCTTGCGGCGGGCAGGCGTGGCAAACGACCAAAGCAAAAGCCCGGTACCGACGATGAGAAAACGCACCGTCATGGTGCTGACGGGTTTCATGCCGGCAGCCAAACAGGGCTTATACATGGGGGAAAGAACAGAAGAAAGCAAAACGTACACCGCCATCGCCGCATAGGCTAAGGCATGTTTTTTGGAAATGGACAAAGAGAATCCTCCTTACTGTTGATCTTGCGGCGGGCAGGACATTTGCGCGCGCTTGGCTTTGGCGTCCTGGCGAATATACCAGCCCAGCCCGGTTAAAACGATGATACCACCACAGACGGTTTGTAAATTGGGCACTTCGCCCAACAGGAAAAACGCCGTGACGGCCGCCACCACCGGCCCTGCCAAATTGAGCATGGAAACATTTTCCGGTTTTAAGAACTGCAATGTCCAGGTGGGCACGGTTTGATGATAGATGGTACAGAGCAGCGTCATGGCGACCAGCATGCCCCACCCCTGCCAGGGGAAGGGCGCAATCGGCACACTGCGCACGGCACAAAGCCCCAGAGAACAAACGGCAGCGATGGAAAAGACAAAGGCCATCATCAGCGTGGCTGGCAGGGGTTCGTCTCCGCTGCGCAGCGGTTGGCTGAGCAATAGAAAGACCGTTTGAAGAACGGCGGTACCTGTCATCTGCAAAACACTTTCCAGCGATGCGCCGCCGGCCCCGCCGGAAAGGCCGGTTAAACAAAGCCCACCCATACAGACGGCAATGCCGATCAGCGCCCGGGAAGAGGTCTTTTGCCGATAGACAAGATAGGTGCCCAAAAGGATAAACACAGGTGTGCTGTTGCCCAGAATGTTGACAACAAACACGTTGGTATCGCGCAGCGCCACGCTCCATAACAATAATTCCGCCGCGCGGCTCAGCCCGATGACGGAAAGGAACACAAGCGTGCGCCGGTCTGCAAAAATGCGTTTGATATGCGGCCGGGTGTTTTTGGAGAAAAGGCAAAACGTCCACAAAAACAACGAGGCAAACAGCATGCGATAAAACAAAATGTTTTCTACACGCAGCCCCCAATCATGGGCCAGGGTAAAGCGCAAAAGCGGCGCCATCAGAGAACCTAAAAACAAGCCGACGGCAATGCTGCCGTAGCAAAACAACAGGCTGGGCCTTTTTTTCATCAATACGAGTCCTCTCAAAAATAGAGAAAAAAGGAAAAGAAAAAGTTACTTTAACAGAATAACAGGATATAGAAAGAATTTCAACAAAAAACGGGAAACAACGAAAATACGCCGGATGCGAGAAAAGAAACACGCACCCGGCGGGTTTGTATTTTGCCGGATGCGCGGAGAAAACTGCCTTTTGTAAAACCGTTATTGGCAATCCAGATAAAACCAGAGCAATTGCAAAGTGGCCGAAAGCCCTTGGATATGCGTGCGCTCCATGCCGTGGGAAGCGTGTACGCCGGGGCCGATCAACGCGCAGCGGGCATCGCACCCGGCCTTGAGGGCGACGGAACCGTCCGAAGAATAATAGGGATAGATATCCACGGCATAGGGGATGTTGTGCGCTTTGGCAAGGGCGATCAAACGGGAGGTCATTTCATAATCATACGGGCCGGAAGAATCTTTGGCGCAGATGGAAACCTGCTGTTCGGTGCAGGAAAGATCCGATCCGACGCACCCCATATCCACCACAAGCAGCTCGGCATAATCGCCAAACGCGGCGCCGCCGTGGCCGACTTCCTCATGCACGGTGAACAGCAGATCCACCGGATGAACGGGCCGTGCGTTTTCATCGGACAGAAGGCGAAGCAGCGTCAGCAAACATGCGCAGCTGGCTTTATCATCCAAAAAGCGGGATTTGACAAAGCCGCTGTCCGTTACAACGGTTTTGGGGTCGATACAGAGATAATCGCCGGTCTGTATGCCCAGGGCTTGAACATCGGCCTTATCGGAAACGATTTCATCCAGGCGCACAGCCATATTTTCCTCGTCGCGGGCGCGGGTGGCAGCGTCGCTGAAGACATGCGCGGCGGGGGAAAGGGACAAAACCGTACCGGTATATTGCTTGTTTTCCCGGGTATACAGCGTGCAATAGGCGCCGTCTAACGTGGGCAGCAGCGGGCCGCCGACGCGGGTAAAGCGCAGCTGGCCGTCTTGCTGAATGGAACGCACCATCAGCCCCAGCGTATCCACATGGGAACAAACGCCGACAGACGGGCCGTCTTGCCGCCCGGGGAGGGAGACGATAAGATTGCCTTTGTTGGTGCGGGCAGTTTGAAAACCGTATTGCTGCGCGATGGTTTCGACCAGGGAAATTGCGCGGGCGGTATAGCCACTGGGGCTATCTGTGCCCAGCAGGCGGACAAGGGTATCCAATAAAAAGGGATGATAGGAAGAAAAATCCAAATTAGGCGCCTCGTTTCCGATGAAAGTGTATCAATATCATACTGCGGGAAGGAGAAAAAGGGCAAGAAAAAACAGCCTGTGCGGCTGCTTTTTTCATAAGAATTACGGCAGATAGGACAACGGGTTTTTGGCGCTGCCGTTATAGCGGATTTCAAAATGCACATGCGGGCCGGTGCTGCGCCCCGTGTTGCCGGACAGGGCGATGGCCTGTCCTTTGGTGACCTTATCACCAGCCCTGACAAGCACTTTGCTGTTGTGCGCATAGCGGGTAACCCAGCCGTTGCCGTGCTTGATTTCCACCAAGATGCCATAGGTGCCGGCGTTGCCTGCGCGGGTGACGGTGCCGCCTGCGGAGGCTTTCACCGTGCTGCCGACGGGTTTGCTGATGTCTATTCCGGCATGGAGCCTGCCGTCGCGCTGGCCATAGCGGGAGCTGATCCGGCCGCTGGTGGGCCATGCAAAAGAAGGCGTGCCCTGGACCGTGTTTGTTTTGTTGTCCGTTTTGTTATTGTTGTTCTTATTATTATTTTTATTATTGTCTTTGGTAGCGGTATTGGTAACCTTTTTCTTTGTGCCGACCAGCACAACCTGATTGACGGGCTTTTTCACAACCTCCGTTTTGCCTTCCTGGCGGGAAACTTCTTTTCCGTCCAGATAGGTGATGACGGTGGTTTTGCGATTTACGCCGTTTTCGCCCTGCGTGCTTGTTTTGGTGGAACCCACATACAAAGCGCTGCTGTTTTGTTTTACGGTTTGAAACGCCACCGGAATGTCCTCTGTTTTGGTAACGGTGCATTTTACCTTTAACGGGGATTGCGACTCTACCAAAACTTTCGCTTCATCCAGCCCCAAAACGGAGGTGGTGTTGTCGTAAGTGATAATTTCTACTTGATCTACAAACTGCGCTTTGCCGTTTTCCACCGTGCCGGCGGCCAACAGCGCGTTTAAAAGAGACTGTGCATCCTGCTTGCTGGGCAGGGAGACAATGGGCTTTCCGTTGACGGCCAGCGTTACCTGCCCTGTGGCAACGGACACGGCTTCCACACCGACGGATTCCCCGTCTGTCGGCTCCGTGGCTTTTTCCGCTTCGGCGGCGTCGGAGTCGATGATTTCAAGCGACCCCACAGCTGCGCCGTCTTCCAAGGCGGCGTTGGCACCGGGGCGCAGCATAAACAAAACGCCGGCAACCATCACAAAGCACCCTGCGATACCGCAGGCAAGCAGAGAAAGAACGTGATGCCCATGTGCTTTTTTGGCGGAACGGGCCTCTACCCTGGAAAGGATGGCCCCTTGTTTTTCCTTTGTTTCTATCATCCATAACACCTCATGTTACTATTTTGACATTATTTGAATAAAAAATCAAGAAAATATTAAGAATTTGTGAAGAAAACAAGAGAAAATTGTGATTTTAGCAAGAGAAAAATAGAAATTTGTGAAATATGTGGCGGGGGATTGACAAGTGTGAAAAAAGAACGGAAACGAGCAAAAATACGGGGAAATCATTTTCTTTTTTGCGGCGAAAGGGATATAATATAGGTACAAAAAAACGTGAAATTTTGAAAGGTGGGCTGCAAAATGAATATGAAATTAGTCATCGCCATTATACAAAATGAGGATAACCAGAAATTGAACAATGCGCTGGTAAAAGAAGGGTTTCGCTCTACGAGATTGGCCACAAGCGGCGGCTTTTTGCGCACGGGCAATACGACCGTGATGATCGGCGTGGAGGAAGGCAAACTGCAAGAGGTGTTGGATATCATTGAAAAGGTTTGCAAGGCACGCAAACAGACGGTATCGGCTGGGG
>ENA-ORSA01000750-ORSA01000750.1-human-gut-metagenome-genome-assembly--contig:-NODE-750-length-32721-cov-29.988949_pt1 | contig 32721 bp, 24 predicted proteins | sample MGYA00242179_ERZ509142 | MGnify/ENA primary metagenome ERZ509142 (study PRJEB26280, sample SAMEA2338659) | human gut metagenome | biome: human gut; feature: human-associated habitat; material: faeces... | reverse complement strand
TATTGAGATTACCAACTTTTACAAAGACTTTCTTATCCCGAACTCAGGTTAATAAGTGGTTAATAACTTTAAGTTAGTTTTATGTTTAAGTTAGTTTTGCGCATTACCCATCCGTGAGGATAGGTAACGCTTTTGTTTCTATCTTAGTCACGCGCAGGATGTTCGGCAACCATATATGCGTCGTTCATACTCGCATTCTTGTAACTTCTTGCATCGTTGAGTATACTCGTAAGGTTCGCTATCTGCTTTTGCTGTTCAGCAATGATGTCGAGTAGGCGACGCTGTTGCTCCAAATGTTTATTCTCCAGCTCTATTATGGCCGCAAGACTGGCTTCACTGATGCTGTCTGCTGCAGGCTGGCTTGTACCTTCCTTTGCAGTGCCAACTTTGTCTGCAGTCGGTGCCGATGTCTCTTGCTTATTCGCAGTATCGTTTTGTTTCATTACGACGCCAGGCACTACAGATGGAATTATGCGTACATCAAGAGGATTCAGCATAGAGCGTTCTCCGTGTTGTCTTTCGTCTGTGTTGCTTGCGTAGCCTTGCGTTGGCTCTAATATGTCATCAGGAGTAGGCATTCCTGGAACAACAGCAGCGTCCGTGCCGGCATCTGCATTGCGAAAGAACGCTGACAGAGGAATCTGAAACGCATTGCAGAGTCTGAGCATGCTTATGACAGGCATCGGGCCTTCTCTTCTCGCCCATGCTTTAAATCGATTGTTAGACTTTGCGCCGAGAGCTTGCTGAATCGCGCCTTTTGGTATTTTCGGATTTGCGTTTAGCCATTCGTTGAGGAATGAAAAGTTGTATTGATACTTCATAGTGATAAGTGTTAATGTGAAATCTCTAAATATTAAAAAATGCAAAGGAATTGAATTAGCCAATACTATTGGTTGTTCCAATTTTAAGAATTATATTTGCACCAAATTTAAGCAATAAGAATTAAATGACCAAGGAAATCATTGAAAAAATCGCTAATTCATACACACCTTTACAGACCAATGATTTGTCTGTTGAAGACAAGAAGGCTCTGTACGCTGTATTGGCAAAGAAAGGTTTTACGCTTGCTACTTTTCACCTTCGATTCTTTCAGAAAGGCTTTTCGGAATGGGAGATAGAAGGTACAAACGAGTACAAGCGTCAATTTTTACTATTGTCTGATGTGTCACAGCTATTGTTAGACTATGTAGACAAGGATGATCTGCAGATGGTGAACGCGATAAGGGATATTTATATACCTTGGCGTAGAGCAACGAGCCAGGACTATTCTATTCTTGCTTAAAGCACGCGAACGCTGGCATGTGCAACAAGTTCATTACTCACATGAACGAGCGAGGAATGAGTACGGCAACCGTGATAAAGCGTTTCACTGTAGATAACTGGAAGCCATGGGAGCAGGAAGGCATCCGAAGTATTCTTGCTTCTTATACAACTAACGAATAACTATAATACACTATATATGCTTAATATAACGCTTGATTTTGAAACTTGTTCGTTGTGTCCTACGGCAGCGGTGATGTCGATTGGTGGCGTGGAAGCGAGGTTCCGAAAAATCTCCATTCTATAAGTTAAGCTCTGGCGCGCTTGACACCTCAAGTGTATGACCTACGTAGTATGTTTGGCAACAACTTCACCTTCGACAGCCCGTTACAAAGTGTGGCATTCGAGCATGAACTCGTCTGCAATATACAGATTGCCGTACAGATAGAGTCCGGTCTTGCGGTTATGAAGGTCGGCGCAGGTCTTGCTGCGGTAGAAGAGGTCGAGCGCACGGGCAGGCGAGATGTTCAGCCGTTTGGACAGCTCGTACGCCACACCGCCTATCTGATGACTAAGAATCATCTCCTGAATAGCCGGCGACTTGATTCTTTCTTCAAATTCTTTCTGATTCATAGAAGTGCAGGTATTTGTCAGTAAGCTCTTGGTTCAAGAGGCATATCTGGTTATTGGGCTTGTAGAACGCCAACTGTTGTAGAGCTGTTGCCGAGTCAACAAGACCTTGTATATAGAGGTTGATGGTGTCGATGACACGGTCGTTGGCTATGCCGCCCTCTATGTAGTCGTAGGCAGCAGCCACGTTCTCGCCACGTCGGTTAGCAACGATGAACTCGAGCCATTCGGCATCGTACGAACTGAATATTTTGTGTCGACATTCGGCGAGCAACGCTTCACGGTCGAGCGTGTAGACGTTCAGAATAGGCAGTGCATTGCGCTTGTCAGCCAGCGACTGCGCCCAGCGTACAGCCTGTTCCTTGATGTCGGTGACGTAGAAGCCCATGCCAAAGTCGAGTTTCGGGCGTCCGAAAGCACAGATTGGTGAGCTGATAACATCTGTAGCTCCATGATAGACGGTCAACATGCTGTGCTCCTTTCCTTGTTATTGATATACTCCTCGACGTCCTCCAACACATACTCGCGGCTTTCGGTATGCAGCGTGTCATAGTTCTTGAGTATATAGTTCTCTATAGCACCCACTCTGCTCATTCTCTCATACACTTCGATGTACGGCTTGCCCGTCTTCCTGGCAAGACCCTCCACGCATGATGCGGCGAAGGCAAGCTTCAGCTCATCAAGCGGCAAGCGTATCTGCTTCTCAAGACGTCCATTCTCCATATTCTGTATATAATATTAATGTGGTATGTTTCTGCAAAAATAGCGATTTATATATGAATCTACAAATAAACTGAAAAAATATTGAGAAATACTTGACATCGCCTGCGCAGAACAGTACCTTTGCAAACGTGATCCGGAACACAACACAAAAAGAAAAACACACAAAGTATTAACCAAATCTAAAAAAAGAAAGGAAAACACATTATGGCAGTGAATTACAAGATCTATCAGAGCAAGGCTAACAACGCAAGCAAGGGACTCTACTACGCTCGTGCGGCTTACCGCGAGTCGGTGGGCTTGAAGAAGCTCGCGGAGATAATGCAGGCGAACTGTACCGTGAAGTATTCGGACATCCTCGCCGTGCTCACCGAGCTGGCGGAGGTGATGAAGACCGAGCTGCTCAACTCGAACAGCGTGAAGATTGAGGGTCTGGGCACCTTCCGCGTAACCCTGAAGTCGAAGGGCTGCGCGAACCTCAAGGAGTTCAAGCCGCAGAACCACATCATCGGCGCTCGCGTGCGCTTCGCACCGGAGGTGTACAAGGACATCGTGTCGGGCAAGCGAGTGAAGCCGATGCTCGCCGGCATGAAGGTGGCGGAGCTCGACGACTACAAGAGCGTGAAGCGCGCTGACGTGACTAAGGAGTAGCCTTATAACCATAGCGGAGACCATATCATACTGTGGTCTCCACTACTTTTTTAACGTAATACCATCAAATACTATGAAAAGAATGAATAAAGACACTTTGAAGACGATACTGAAGCTGATTGTGGCCATCGCTACGGCGGTACTGAGTACGCTGGGCGTACAGGCAATGGTATATTAAGCTACCTCTGAACAAGGATGTATACACTCTGAAGTCAGGGGTATATATACATTATTTATAGCTCTGGCTTTGTGAAGTCAGAGCTATATTCTTTTACAGCTATCAATAGGCTGATGCGAACTTGGCGAACGGCACAACCTTTATGTTATATCCGTCCTTGTTTATTTCCCTCTCGTCGTTGTTGGTGATGATAATCAGGTTGTTGCATTTCAGTTCTTCGGCACATTCCATAAGACTTGTAACCTCGCGTTTCTCGGTTTTGGGTGAAGTCATGTCGTAGCATACCTGAATGAGCTGATGTATTTGTGCGCCATTACGAGTAACGAAGTCTACTTCACGATCGTTGCGCGAACGATAGTAGAACAACGATGTCTCTACTTGGAAACCCTGGCGTAGCAGTTCCACGAATACCTCGTTCTCTAACAAGCGTCCCAGATTCTCGCTTATATTGAAAGCTTTGGACGTTACAAATCCATTGTCGATGACATATACCTTAGTTGCAGCCTTTTTCATCAACTTCAGTTTGTTATTGAAGCGTGGCAAATAGTAGAACAGATATGGCTCATGCAGATAGTTCATGAATTTGCGTGTTGTCGTAACGCTCGTCATAGACAGCTCTTTGGCAATATCGTTGGCAGAAAGCGGGTTGCAGAAGTTTGACAACAGATAAATGGCGAGGTTGTTCAGGTCGTTTATGTTGCGTATGTTGTGGCGTTTTGCCACGTCCTTCCATATTATCGAGTCGAACAACGTAGATAGATAGTTGCGTGTAATACTGCGCATATCAATAGTTTCGGGATAACCTCCATTGCGCAGGTAGTCGTCGGCTATTACGGTAGCCTCGGCTGTTTGCGCCTCGTTGTTGCCTTTTGTGCTTAAGCCTTTCCATTCCATTGTTTCAGAAAGGCTGAATGGCAACATCTCCACTTGAAGATATCTGCCCGTAAGCACAGTTGCCATTTCGCTGCTGAGCATCTTGGCATTGCTGCCTGTGATGACGAGATTCTTACCACGGCGGTATAGTTTTGCGATCCATATATCCCAGTCTTTCAGATTTTGCACCTCGTCGAGCAACAAGTATTCATAGTTAGGATACACTTCGTCGAGAGTGCGCATTACAAGTTCCTCGTCCCAGCCCGACAGCAGAAGGTTGTCGTCGAAGTTGAGATAAGCAAAGTTTCTGCCTTGCAACATTAATAGGGCGTATGTTGATTTGCCCACACGTCGAGGACCGGTGATGAGTTTTATCATCGGATTGGCGAGAAGAACAGATGCGTTTGTATTCGACTTGCGTACGAGATAATGTCGCGCCAGCAATTCATCGCGTTCCTTGCGTTGATTTTGTATGACAGTATTCATAGTCGCTCGTTGTATAGTTGTCCTTTAATGATGGCAAATATACAGCTTTTTATCCAATAATAACGCTGTATTGGATAAAAAAAGCCGGTTTTTATCCAGTATAATGCAGTTTAGTGGATAAAACTGGTAAAAATATTGGAGCAGTAAGCCTTACTTTACACATATCTATATATTATATATCGGGGCGCAATTGGGCTACGGAAAAGCAGAAAGATATAGTTTTTTGAAAAAATATTGAGAATACTTGACATCGCCTACGCAGAACAGTACCTTTGCAAACGTGATCCGGAACACAACACAAAAAGAAAAACACAAAGTATTAACCAAATCTAAAAAAAAGGAAAACACATTATGGCGTACAGGCAATGGTATAAAGAATGTTGAATTTTGAGTTTTGAGTTTTCAGAAAAAAGACGTATTTTTGCACGCATAAACATAATTGAAATATAAATAACACATACAAGGAGATATTATGAGAATAAGATTCTTGAAGCGCATGGCATGTCTTTGGGTTATGTTGTGCGTGTCGTTGAGTGCCGGTGCGGTGCTCAAGGAGAAAAACCTTAATTCTACATTGTCGGTGCTGCGCGCCGAACTGGAGACGACGTTCAACGAGCAGCGCAAGAACATGGCGCGCTACACGGTGTATGCCGAGACGCAGCACAAGCAGATGATAAGTCTGATGCAGCGTAGCGACCAGGTGGCGCTGATGCTCTACTCGCAGAAGCAGGACTTCACGTTCGATATGACGTACGCCTGCCATGAGGCTACAGAGATGTACCGCGAGTTCAGCAAGCGAAGCATGCCGTATAAAAACATCATGAAGCGCATGGACTCGGAGCTGACGCGCTACAAGTATCTGATAGAGACGCTGAGCAAGATTCCGCCGTCGATGAGGCGCATGGTGCGCAGGGACAGTGTGCAGCAGGCGCCGAAGTTCATCGTGGACAAGAACGGAAAGCAGCGCAAGCTGCCCTTCATGCTCGACGGGCAGGGACTGCACGACCGCAAGGCGTGTCTGGACTATGCGGTGGCGCTCGCGCGCAATCTGCAGAACATGCGCAACAGTGTGGAGAAGGACGAGCAGCACTACCAGCTCATGTCGGCGAAGCTGAAGAAAATGAACGACTACGCTATTCAGCGATATAACGACATACAGCACACCATCTTCGTGAACGGCGACCAAAACTATCTGGAGATTCTGAAGAATATGCCGATGCAGTATCACTCGGCGAAGGCTGACGTGAACGAGAAGTACGACGAGGAGAAGGTGAAAAGCGCCGACGGCGGCGAACGTAAGGTATACTCGCAATGGCGCGGACCTATCGTGGGCGGTCTGAGCGTATTCATGCTGTTCTACATGCTCCTTGCCGGCATGTTGAGCAACGTGCTGGTGCGCTGGCTCGTGCCCAAGCGCTTCCGCACGGAGGAGTTCATGAAGAAGAAGGTGTGTCTCATACTGTTCGTGGCGATGTTTATCTTCGCCGTGTCGGTGATGGTGGCACGCACGTTCATGTACCATAACTTCTTCCTCATGGCGTCGAAGCTGCTCATAGAGTACGCATGGCTGCTCTGTGCCATCTTCTTCTCGCTGCTGGTGCGTCTGCCGGGCGACCAGATAAAGAGCGGTTTCCGCATCTATGCGCCTATAATGCTGATGTCGTTCATCGTCATCACGTTCCGCATCATCTTCATACCGAACAACCTCGTGACGCTCATCTTCCCGCCCATACTGCTCGCGTTCACCGTATGGCAGTGGCGTGTGGTGAAGCGCCATAATGCTAACATTCCGCGCTCGGACATCTTCTATACATGGATATCGCTGGCTATAATGGTGTTCTCTACCGCCTCGGCACTCTACGGATACGTGCTGCTGTCGGTGCAGGTGCTCATCTGGTGGATGTTCCAGCTGAGCTGCATACAGACCATTACGTGCGTGTACGACATACTGGCGCAGTACGAGAAGCGTTATCTGGCGCATAAGATACACTCGGAGGCTGAGGCAGAGAAAGCGAAGAAGGGGTCGGTGCTGAGCATCATCACCAAGAGTCACAACAAGCACATCAACGTAACGTGGTTCTACGACTTCGTGTACATGGCGTTGGTGCCGATGATAAGCGTGTTCTCGGTGCTGCTCTCAATATGGTGGGCGGCTGACGTGTTCGACCTGACGGCTACGGTGTGGACTATATTCATGTTCGACTTCCTGAACGTGCCGGGCGTGGTACAGCTCTCGATAGGCAAGCTGGTGATGGTGATGTCGCAGTTCTTCCTGTTCCGCTACATCAACTATCTCGTGAAGTCGCTCTATCATAAGTACCACAAGTCGAAGGTGGTGGTGAACGGCAAGCCCAACTTCACGCTCGCCAACAATATCATAGCCATCTGCTGCTGGGGTCTCTACTTCATCATATCTATCAAGATGCTGAAGATTCCGTCTACTGCTATCTCCGTAATCTCGGCTGGTCTGGCGACAGGTGTGGGCTTCGCCATGAAAGACCTGCTCGAGAACTTCTTCTACGGCATATCACTAATGACCGGACGTGTGCGCGTAGGCGACTACATAGAATGTGACGGCATACGCGGAAAGGTGGACAGCATAACGTATCAGAGTACGCAGATCATCACCGGCGACGGATGCGTGATAGCCTTCCTCAACAGTTCGCTGTTCAGCAAGAACTTCAAGAACATCACTCGCAACCACTCATACGAATGGGTTAAAGTGCCGGTGGGCGTGGCGTACGGCTCGAACGTGGAGGAAGTGAGACAGATGCTCATAAAGGCAGTGAACAATCTGGAAGAGAAAGCGCCCGACGGCAGAGACGTGATAGACCTGGCGCGCCCAGTAAGCGTGGTGTTCGACGACTTCGGCGACAACTCGGTGAATCTCTTCGTGACTTATTGGGTGCTTGTCGACTACAAGTTCAGCAAGACCGGTCAGGTGAAGGAGGCGATATACAACACGCTCAACGAGCACAACATCGAGATACCGTTCCCGCAGAGAGACCTGCATATCATATCGCAGTAGTTTTGAAGGGGGAAATAACAAAAATGAGAGTCTTTCGTGTCGTTTTGTACTAAAAAACTAAAAAAGAAAGGTCTATTTGTTGATTGTCTCAAGTAAAATGTATAATTTTGCTGACAAATTGTAATCATAGACAAAATTTCATTATAGAAAATGGACAAAATTGACAATCTAGACAGAAAGATACTTAGTATTCTCTCTAAGAACGCACGCATCCCATTCAAGGATGTAGCTGCTGAGTGTGGCGTATCACGCGCCGCAATCCACCAGCGCGTTCAGCATCTCATTCAGGGTGGCGTAATCGTTGGTAGCGGCTTTGAGGTGAACCCGAAGAGCGTAGGCTACAGCACATGCACATACGTAGGCTTGAACCTCGAGCGCGGTAGCATGTACAAGGACGTGGTGAAGCAGTTGGTAGACATACCCGAAATCGTGGAGTGCCACTACACAACCGGTCCGTACACAATGCTGCTTAAGGTGTATGCTTGCGACAACGAACAGCTCATGGACCTGCTCAACAACAAGATGCAGATGATTCCGGGCGTGGTGTCTACAGAGACACTCATATCGCTCGACCAGAGCATCAAGCGCGAGATCCCGGTACACCTTGAGGACAAGAATGAAGACTAAGCGCCGCGTTGCGTACTGAATAAACAAACGTCTCCCACAGAGATTACATGACACACAGAACAGACACCGCTTCTGCAAAGGAGCTGAACGTCGGAGATTCTATGTGTTCTGTGAACTCTGTGGGAATATTTTTATAAGTATGGAATCATTTAACCTGAACAAGCATCTCGCCGACTTCTACGACAACAAGCCGAAGACAAGCCAGCGACCCATTATAGGCATAACAACAAACTACGAGGGCGTCGACGCTACAGTGCGCGACCGCTACTACCGTCAGATTATAAAGGCAGGAGGCACGCCCGTGCTCATTCCGCCAGTGGCAGACCGCAACGTACTGCTCGATACGCTCGAAACTATCGACGCTCTGCTGCTCACAGGCGGCGGCGACTTCAATCCGCTGTGGGCTGATGAGGAGCCTTCGCCTGCGCTGCATAACATCAACAACGTGCGCGACCTGCCCGAACTGCTCATAACCCGACTGGCGTTCGACCGGCAGATTCCGATGCTGGGCATCTGCCGCGGCGTGCAGACAATTGCTATGGCGCTCGGAGGACGGGTACACCAGGACATCTCGCACGATCCGACAAACTACCGACACTCGCAGGATGCCGACCGTTCAGAACCGACGCACACCGTGGAAATAGAGAAAGGCAGCGTGCTCTATAATATATATAATAAGGAGAAATTATTCGTCAACTCGTTCCACCATCAGGCTGTGGCTGCGCCGGGCGAACGCTTCAAGATAACTGCGCGGGCGCTCGACGGCGTGGTTGAGGCAATAGAGAGTAACGAACATAAGGCTGTGCTCGGAGTGCAATGGCATCCGGAGTGGCTCGGTGATGACGGACTGCCGCTCTTCAAGTGGCTTGTGGAGGAGGGCGATGTGCTGCGACGCGCAAAACTGTTCCACCAGCGCAATCTCACGATTGATTCACACTGCGACACGCCGATGTTCTTCCCGCAAGGCGTGTGCTTCGACCATCGCGACCCAAAAGTGCTCTACGACCTGCACAAAATGAACGAGGGCAGGACGGACGCGGTGACGATGGTGGCATATCTGCCACAGCCTAAGCCGGAGGAAACTTTCGCCGACGTAGCACCATTCCCCGTCGACAAACCGAAAGCTTACGCCGACCTTATCTTCGACAAGATTGACGAGATTGTGCTCAGCGACTCGCGATACATCGCCTTGGCGCGAAGCCGTGAGGACTTGCTGCGCAACAAGCGCAATGGAGTAAAATCGCTGATGATAGGTATAGAGAACGGTCTTGCGATAGAGAACGACTTGCGGAACGTGAAGCACTTTGCCGACCGCGGCATAGTATACATCACTCTTTGTCACAATGGCGACAATCAGATATGCGACTCGGCGCGCCGCAGTCTCAATACTCACGGCGGCGTATCGACGTTTGGCGCTGAGGTGATACGCGAGATGAACCGCTTGGGAGTGATGGTGGACATGAGTCATGCCGGCGAGAAGTCGTTCTACGATGCGCTGGAGATATCGGCGAAGCCAATAGTATGCTCGCACAGCAACAGCAAGGCGTTGTGCGACGTGCCGCGCAACCTCACCGACGACCAAATGCGAGCCCTCGCCGCAAAAGACGGAGTATGCCAGATAACACTCTACAACGGATTCCTGCGCACCGACGGCAAAGCTTGCATCAACGACGCAATGCTCCACCTCGAACATGCCATCAACGTAATGGGCATCGACCATGTGGGACTTGGCACCGACTTCGACGGCGATGGTGGCGTGCCCGGACTTGCCGACGCCTCCGAACTGATAAACTTCACAAAAGAGCTGCTGCGCCGCCGCTATTCGGAAGAAGATATGGCGAAGATATGGGGCGGCAACTGGCTAAGAGCGCTCGAAGCAAACAGAAAGTTATAGCATCTATAAAGGTGTTTTTGCAGAAACATACTACATTAATATTAAATATAGAATATGGAGCATGGACTGTGCCTGTACGGCAATATACAGATTACCGTACAGACACAGTCCATGCTCAAGCACCACACTATGCAAGTATAAAAACTATGAGAAATCTATTCTCTTTCATTCTCACTATTCTGACCGCCTCGCTCCTGGTGTCGTGCAATGAGAAGAAAGAACCATCCCTGAACGAATCAGAATATTATCTTAACAATTGTCTTTCATCAATATCTGCCGAGGGAGACTCTGTCGTGTGGGTAGGCACCGAGTTTGGAGAGATTATCTTCTCGAACAACAGCGATAGACGCCAGTACCAGGTGGGTAGCAACCGAATCTACAAAGTATACACCCAGCAGTGCGACGGCGATAAGCGTATCTGTTGGATAGCAATACGCAATGCCGGTCTTTCCAAATGGGAGATAGCCGGCAATAGCACCAGATGCCTTGCCGAATATACCATTCCTAAGAAGGGTCAGCATTATTCCGTTTACGACATTATGGAAGAAGACGGGCTGCTTCTTGCTGCCACCAGTCAGGGTGTGTACACGCTAAATCTTAGAAGTGCCGATTCGGCTTTGAAGCCTATCTATCCGAATGGCGGCAATTATCACTCCGGCGACCCATTTGTTACCAAGACCATCTGCCGTTCTGCCGCCAATCAGGTTCTTGTGGCTACACAGAATGGTCTGCTGCATATAGACGTCGCATCCATGAAGACCCGTGTCTCTCATAAGGGCGAACGCATCAACTTCGTCAGCGTGATTGACGGCGAGACCAATATCCTTGCTGGCAACAAGTTTTACATCGAGCATAAGGACGGTTCGCTGAAGCGCGAGGTAGATCTTAAGTTTCATGCCAATCTTTTTTATTATGTTGGCGGAGCCTACTGTTTTCTTGATAACAGCACGGCTGTTCTAACGCGCGATTTGGAAAAGTTCTACACTATTTCTCTCCGCCGCAACATTCCGATGTCGTGCAACAACGTTATCGTTTCGGCTAAGAAGAACGACCATGTATGCATAGCTACCGAAAACGCCGTTTGGAAGGTTCCGGTACACCAAAGCGTGTTCAATGACAATGCTGCCATCATGTCTGCTGCAACCGACGAGAATGGCGACATTTATTATATAAACGCGCATAACGAGATATTCCTTCAGCCCAGCGGTTCGGATAAAGCCTACAAGATTTTCGACTTTATCCGCGAGGCGCCTATTGTCGACTCGCGTGTCTACAACGGATGTTTGTATTATGTTACCAGCAACCACGACTTGAAGCAAGTCAGCCTTACTTCCTACTTCATACGCAATATTCTGCTTTCACACAGCCAGATGGTTTACGACTCGCAGTCGAAAATCACTTCCATGGGACTTATGACCGTAGACGACAAGCCGAAGTTGTATCTCGGCATACAGGACGGACTTATAGAAATTGAGCCCGAAAGCAAGCATATTGACACCATACCATCGTTCAACGACAAGTACATCACCAAGTTCTACCAGCAGTCTAAAGACAACAACCTCTATCTCACCACGCTCAACCACGGCATATTCTACGGTAGCAACAGCAGATACAAGCCGATTGCCGGAACCAGCGGCATGGAGAACATACGCAGCATGGCTATCACCAAGGAGTTTCCGCCGCAGATGATTGTGCTTGCCGGCAACTCACTGCTGATAAAGGACGGCGACAAAGCTATTGACGCCAAGGCTGAGAGCGACATGTTCGCTATCGGCGACAGCGTCGTATACACCTTGCCCGAGTTCGGCATCCGTAAGTATGTGAAGAAAGCCGACAGCCTCGTTCTTGCTGGCTACTACTATCAAGACATCAGTTTTGAGCGTAAGGCATCGGTGGTGAAAGACGACAAGGTATATTTAGGTTGCGAGCTGGGCGTGCTTACGTTCACGGCGGGCAAGGAAAATCAAGCCCAATGGGTGAAGATTACGAACAGCTCCGTCACCCGCAGAAGAATGGTCGTCACCATCGTGTGCCTGCTGCTCATCGTGTCTGCCATTTTTGTCGGCTACCGCTTCTATCATTATCTTGCCACACGCACTATCAGGGTGCGCAAGGAGGAACTGAAGAAGCGACTTGCCGGCATCGAGTCGGTAAGCAATTTGTTCTCCGACGACTACAAGAGCACGATTCTTGCTTTATACAAGGATATAGCCGAGATTGGGTTGGGCAAGCACCATAGCTGGAAAGCCAACAACGAGAAGATTTCCGCCATCTCCGACACTCTCATGCGCATGAACAGAAGCAATGTGTTCATGCTCCTCAAGAAGATAGACCAGCAGCGCGAACGTCTGGCTTCGCTCGAGATTGCGGACAGCAAACTTCTCGCCGACAACAGCCAACGTGCCCTAAGCAACGGCGATATTGAAGAGCTCCGCAGCCAGGCTCTCGCCAACGAGCAGTGGCTCTCCGCCTATGAGAAGGTGCAGAAGGAGCTTAGCGGCTATATGTTCCAGCTTCGCGATGTCATTATTATAAAAGGTCTGTCGGACGACATTCTTACAGAGATTGACGAATACAAGCAGCTTCTCACTACCGATCCTATGGAGAGTCTTGACGGCAAGTTGCAGGAGATACGCCGCAGATACAACCGCCTATTCCTCGACGATGCGCTCCAGACGCTCCGCGCCTATTTCGCTTCGCGCTCGAAACGGCTCGACGCGCTCGACGCCAACGACCATGTCGTGGAGGCTGTAAGGATGCAGCTCGACAGCGTCACCTCCGACATGCAGCAGCAAGACCGTCTGACGTTGCTGCGCCAGCTCAAGCATACCGACCGCCGCATTGAGCAGGTCGTGCTACGCCGCCGACTGCAGAAAGAGATGGATAGATACACCTTCATACGTCGCACGGCTATCAGCGAGAACGAGGAACGGGTAGTGCAAGTAGACGAGAAGCGTCTTGAGTGCGAGATAGCGACGCGTTCCGACGAGGCTACTCACAACATCAGTCTGCTCATTGCCGACATCTATGCTTGCATGAGCGACACCGACCCGCGTCTTGTGAACAGCATCCTTAAGTTCAACGGCTTCGACAACCAGCAGGCAAAGGTGCTCATGCTTCTCATCGCCGACGCTAAGGTGAAGCGCACCGCTGTTCCGGGCATGCTTCGCGTTGTTGGCAACCTTAATCCGGTTATTAGCCGACTGCTGAAGAACAAGATTAAGCCTTCGGAAGACGAAATAAGGCAGTACGTAGAGCGCCATCCGGCTTCCTTAGCGTCATACATATTAAAACTGATAGAATAACTTCGCAAACGCCGTATTCTTCTAAACGTCTTACAGACAGACATTTGTAAAAAGTTGCATTTCGATGAAACGTTGTAATCATCGAATGCAACTTTTTTTTTTGCTTTTCATCTATAACTTTGCAGCATCAAAATTCGCAAGCGACCTATTCAAGCAAGCGATCTATTGAAAGCGACAATTATTCTAAAAAACTTAATAACGCAAAACATTATGATGAAAAGAAAATTCTTAGTGGCTGCTCTTGCAGTGTTCTGCTTTTCTGCCTTTGCGCAGACTAACATCAAAGACGTCAGAACAAATCCCGACTTGTTCTTCCTTAAGGACGGAGAGCAGGCAAGTTCGCTCGATCTTCTTCCTCCTCCACCAGAGATTGGCAGTCTTCAGTGGTTTAACGACGAGGCCCGCTACTATTGGGGTCTGAAGCAGCGCAACACTCCGCGTGGCGACCAGGCTGCTGCCGACGCCAACGTAGAGGATGTGGCTATGAACTTCTCCGACGCCTTCGGCACACGCATCACCAAGGAGGAGACTCCGGCTATCTACAAGCTCGTATACAAGATGCGCGAGGATGCCGGCGACCTGGCCACACGCAGCGCAAAGAAATACTATAACCGCATACGCCCGTTCAAATACTACAACGTGCCAACCTGCAACTCTAAGCAGGAGGGCGAGCTGTCTACAAACGGTTCGTATCCTTCTGGCCACACCACGATAGGCTGGGCTGAGGCGCTGGTGCTCGCAGAGATCAACCCCGACCGTCAGAACGAGATACTGAAGCGTGGTTTCGAGATGGGTCAGAGCCGCGTCATCTGTGGCTATCACTGGCAGAGCGACGTTGACGCCGCACGCGTTGTGGCTTCGGCTGTCGTAGCTCGTCTGCACGCCAACAAGGAGTTCCAGAAGTGTCTTGAGGCTGCCAAGAAGGAGTTTGCAAAGCTCGTGAAGGAGGGCAAGGTAAAGAAGAGCGAGTTCGTAGCCACTCCGTGGGACAAGAAGTAAAAGAACGGCTGGCAAACCATTTTGCCTGACAATTAGAATCCTAAAAAACGAATATGAAAAAATATATAATGGCTGCAGCCCTCGTCATGGGTTTTGCGGCAGCTGCAAATGCGCAGGAGAATAAGCTCGTCGTCAAGCCTTCAGGCCGTATCCTTATGGATGCTGCATTTCTGAACAGCTCCAACAAGGCTGTAGACGAGCAGTGTGTAGACGGTGTGAACGTTCCCGACATACGTATCGGCATGAAGGTTTCGTACGGCAAGTGGGAAGGCAAGGCCGATATCGGCTATGCCCGCGGTTCGGTATCTCCGAAGGATATCTTCATCCAGTACAACTTCAACAAGCAGAACTTCTTGCGTGGTGGCTACTTCGTTCATCAGTTCGGCTACCAGAGCGCTACGTCTTCGAGCTTCAAGGTCTCTATGGAGGAGCCTGAGACCCACTCTGCGTTCGGTGTGGGCGGTCGTCTTGTTGGTTTGATGTACGAGCATAGCGACGACAAGTTCATGGGTACGGGTTCTATATATACCGACGCCCAGTCGTTCAAGAAGCAGACCAACCAAACGGGCTATCAGGGTACGGGCTTGCTCACCCGTTTGGTCTACCATCCGCTCATCGAGAAGGGCAACCTCTTCCACGTAGGCATCGGCTTGAACTATGAGCTTGCAGCCGAAAACCGTTCTAACATGGAGTTCAAGGCGCCTTATCCGGTACGCGTAGCGGGCATCAATGCCATCGGTGCTAAGATTACCGATGCGAAGAACGACTTCAAGTTCTCTGGCGAACTTATGGCAGCCAAGGGTCATGTAGGCATTGAGGGTCAGTACATCTTCATGAACGTAGACCGTAAGGGCGACGCCAAGAGCTACAATGCATGGGGTGCTTACGGCAACCTGCGCTTCCTTCTCAACAACGAGTACGAGTATGTGAAGAACGATGCCGGCATCGCCACTCCTGCCCCGAAGTCGTGGGAGCTTGTTGCGGCTTACAACTACACCGACATGAACGATGCGAAGGCTGGTTTCCATGGTGGCAAGCTCAGCGACTGGGCTCTTACCATGAACTACTACATCAACAAGTATATGATCTGGCGTGTGAGCGGTCATATCGTACGTGCCGGCGAGAGCGACTACTCTGGCTTCAACAAGAACACTTTCCGCGTTATTGAGACACGTCTCCAGTTCAAATTCTAAAAAAAACATGTTCAATTAAAACATCCCGTGAGATATGAAAAAGTTTATAGCTATTTATATTCTGCTTGCAGCCATCCTTCCTGCATCAGTCTTTGCTCAGGTGCAGCGTTCGGCTGCGTTCCACGATAAGTATCAGTTGAAGGAGGTGGTTGTGCTTTCGCGCCACAACATACGCAGCCCGCTGTCTACCAACGGCTCTGCGTTGAGCAAGATGACTACCCACCAGTGGACAAACTGGAGTTCGGCTGCCAGCGAACTGACGCTGAAGGGCGGCGTTCTTGAGACCGAGATGGGCCAGTTCTTCAGAAAGTGGACCGTCAGCGAGGGTCTGTTCAAGGAGAATCAGGTTCCTTCTGTCGACGAGGTGAACGTCTACGCCAACTCCATGCAGCGCTGCATCGCCACCGCTGCCTATTTCTCTACGGCGTTCATGCCGGTAGGCGGCGTTAAGGTGAACCACCGCTACACGCCTTCTACGATGGACCCCGTGTTCAACCCCGTACTCACAAAGGTGAGCGACGCGTTCAAGGCAAAGGCTATGGAGCAGATTAACGCGCTTGGCGGAAAGGCTGGTCTCGTCGGTTTGGCTAAGAGCCTGAAGGAGAGCTACCGCAACATATCACGCACGCTCGACTATCCCCAGAGCGAGGCTTACAAGGAGCTGGGCGACGTGAAGTACGACGACACACAGATTACGCTCGTAAAGGGCAAGGAGCCTGGCATGAAGGGCACAATGAAGAACTTCAACTCGGCTTCCGACGCTTTCATCCTGCAGTATTACGAGGAGCCCGATGCCGACAAGGCGGCGTTCGGCGAGAAACTCACACGCGACGACTGGACCTCTATAGCCAAGGTGAAGGATGTGTACGGCGACGTGCTCTTCACAGCGCCTATCGTGGCTGCAAACGTGGCTCACCCGCTGCTGATGTACATGAAGGACGAGCTTAACTCGAAGAACCGCAAGTTCACGTTCCTCTGCGGCCACGACTCTAACATCGCGTCCGTCAACGCGGCTCTCGGTGTTGAGCGCTACAGCCTGCCCAACTCTATCGAGAAGGTGACGCCAATAGGCAGCAAGGTGGTCTACGAGAAGTGGATCGAAAAGGCTACGGGCAAGGAGTACGTAGGCGTTAACCTCGTATACCAGAGCACCGACCAGCTGCAGCATAACGCGCCGCTCGACCTCGACCATGCTCCGCAGGTCTTCCCGCTCTCGTTCAAGGGTCTCCAGAAGAACGCCGACGGCCTCTACTCGTTCGAGCAGATTAACGAGCGTTTCGAGCAGGCAGTGAATGCCTACGACGACATCAAGTAACATCCTTTTGTAGTAGCATGTTAATAATAGAAGCACAATAAAATAATCCTTTATCCGCAATGCCTGCACAGCAGGTGTTGCGGATTTTTTTAAGCTTTTCCCACCGCTCGCGTCCGCCGTCCAATCGGATTCCGTTCGCCGTCCGATCAGATTCCGTACGCCGTCCAATCGGATTCCGTCCGCCGTCCGATCGGATTCCGTACGGGTGACGATGACTTTTCGTGAGGTTTTTACTGCCAATATCAGACAAGCTGAACGCCATATCGCCACCGCGCAATATTTTTTTACATGCAAACCCACCTATTTATAAAGAAAAAGACGTAACTTTGCATAAAAACAGTATAAAATCAATGGAATACAACTTCAGAGAAATAGAAAAGAGATGGCAGAGCCAGTGGGTGAAGGACAAGACTTACCACACCACTGAGGACCCTGCAAAGGAGAAGTTCTACGTACTCAACATGTTCCCCTACCCGTCGGGAGCCGGTCTGCACGTAGGCCATCCGCTTGGCTATATCGCATCCGACATCTACGCACGCTACAAGCGCTTGAAGGGCTTCAACGTGCTCAACCCTATGGGCTACGACGCATACGGACTGCCCGCTGAGCAGTATGCTATACAGACCGGTCAGCACCCTGAGGTGACTACCGTGGCTAACATCGCACGCTATCGTCAGCAGCTCGACAACATCGGCTTCTCGTTCGACTGGGATCGCGAGATTCGCACCTGCGACCCGAAGTACTACCACTGGACTCAGTGGGCGTTCGAGAAGATGTTCGGCTCGTTCTTCTGCAACTCGTGCCAGAAGGCGCAGCCGATTGAGAAGCTCGTAGAGCACTTCAACGAGAAGGGCACCGAGGGTCTGGATGTCGCCGAGAGCGAGCATCTGGAGTTCACAGCAGAAGAGTGGCGCGCCATGAGCGACGTGGAGAAGCAGAAGACGCTCATGAACTACCGCATCGCTTACCTCGGCGAGACGATGGTAAACTGGTGCGCCGGTCTGGGCACGGTGCTTGCCAACGACGAGGTGGTGAACGGCGTGAGCGAGCGCGGCGGCTTCCCCGTCGTGCAGAAGAAGATGCAGCAGTGGTGTCTGCGCACATCGGCTTACTCGCAGCGCCTGCTCGACGGTCTGGAGAATGTCGACTGGAGCGACTCTATCAAGGAGACACAGAAGAACTGGATAGGCAGAAGTGAGGGTACGGAGATGCAGTTCAGAATAGCCCCCTCCAACTCCCCCGTCGGGGGAGAGCTTGAGGCTGCTTGGAACAAGTTCAAGACTGCTCACCCATTCAACTACGAAATTCTTAAAGAGAACGCCAAAGAAAACCGCAAGCATCAGACTGAAGCAGAAGCGGCGCTTTGGGAGGTTTTACGCGCCAACCAATTGGGCGAGAAATTCAGAAGACAACACGTTATCGGCGACTTTATCGTTGACTTCGTAGCTCTGAACAGCAAGCTCGTCATCGAGGTTGACGGAGCTTACCATAACAATGCAGAACAAATGGAAGCAGACAAACTACGTTCTGACTTCCTTAACGAAGCAGGTTTCAAAGTGTTGCGCTTTACAAACGAGCAGGTTCTGCAAGATACAGACAACACCATTAAAGAAATAAAGGCTAACCTCAAAGCCCTCTCCCCGACGGGGAGAGACGGAGAGGGGCTGTTAACAATCTTCACCACTCGCGCCGACACTATCTTCGGCGTAACGTTCATGGTGCTGGCGCCGGAGAGCGAACTCGTGGCGCAGCTCACCACCGCAGAGCATAAGGCTGAGGTGGACGAGTACTTAGCTTACGTGAAGAAGCGCACGGAGCTCGACCGCATGGCTAACCACAACGTGACGGGCGTGTTCAGCGGCTCGTATGCCGTGAACCCGTTCACCGGCGAGAACATTCCTATCTGGATCTCAGAATACGTGCTTGCAGGCTACGGCACGGGAGCCATCATGGCTGTTCCGGCGCACGACTCGCGCGACTATGCCTTCGCCAAGCACTTCAACCTGCCTATCACGCCGCTCATCGAGGGCGCCGACGTGTCGGAGGAGAGCTTCGACGCCAAGGAGGGCATCGTCTGCAACTCGCCTGCCGCTGGCAAGGAGACATTGGACGGTTTTTCACTTAATGGGCTTAGTGTTAAGGAGGCTATCGCAAAGACAAAGCAGTTCGTGACGGAGAAGGGCATGGGCCGCGTGAAGGTGAACTATCGTCTGCGCGACGCTATCTTCTCGCGTCAGCGCTACTGGGGCGAGCCGTTCCCGGTCTACTACAAGGACGGTATGCCGCAGATGGTGCCGGAGGACTGCCTGCCGCTGCTGCTGCCCGAGATTGAGACATACAAGCCTACGGAGACCGGCGAGCCGCCGTTGGGACGCGCCAAGATGTGGGCGTGGGACGTGGAGAAGCGTCAGGTGGTAGACAAGGCGCTCGTGGACAACAAGACCGTCTTCCCGCTCGAGCTGAACACCATGCCGGGCTTCGCCGGCTCATCGGCTTACTACCTGCGCTATATGGATCCGCACAACGACACATGCCTCGTGGGCAAGGACGCCGACAACTACTGGCAGAACGTAGACCTCTACGTAGGAGGCTGCGAGCACGCTACGGGCCACCTCATCTACTCGCGCTTCTGGAACAAGTTCCTCTTCGACCTCGGCGTGTCGTGCAAGGAGGAGCCGTTCCAGAAGCTCGTCAACCAGGGCATGATTCAGGGTCGCTCCAACTTCGTATATAGAATAAACCAATCCCCCTCTAACTCCCCCGTCTTCGTATCGTACAACCTGCGCAAGGACTACGACGTCACACCGATACACGTAGACGTGAACATCGTGAGCGCCGACGTGCTCGACATCGAGGCGTTCAAGGCATGGCGACCGGAGTATGCCAACGCCGAGTTCGTGCTCGAGGACGGCAAGTACATCTGCGGCTGGGCTGTAGAGAAGATGTCGAAGTCGATGTTCAACGTTGTCAACCCCGACATGATCGTGGAGAAGTACGGCGCCGACACGCTGCGTCTGTACGAGATGTTCCTCGGTCCGGTGGAGGCAAGCAAGCCTTGGGACACCAACGGCATCGACGGCTGCTTCCGCTTCCTCAAGAAGTTCTGGGCGCTGTTCTACGAGAACCGCACCGACGAGTTCCTGCCAGCAGACGCCGAGCCTACAGCCGACAACCTCAAGAGCCTGCACAAGCTCATAAAGAAGGTGACCGAGGACATCGAACACTTCTCTTACAACACCTCTATCTCGGCGTTCATGATTGCCGTGGGCGAGCTGGCACAGCAGAAGTGCCGCTCAAAGCAGGTGCTCGAGCAGCTCGTGGTGCTCATCGCGCCGTTCGCTCCGCACATCGCAGAGGAGCTGTGGCACGCCTTAGGCAACACCACGACCGTATGCGACGCACAGTGGCCCGTGTTCAACCCGCAGTATCTCGTAGAGAGCGAGGTGCAGCTCACCGTGTCGTTCAACGGCAAGGCACGCTTCCAGAAGAAGTTCGCTGCCGACGCTACCAACGACGAGATTCAGGCTGCAGTGCTCACCGACGAGCAGAGCAAGAAGTATCTCGACGGAAAGACAGTCGTGAAGGTGATTGTCGTACCTAAGAAGATCGTGAATGTCGTTATAAAGTAACAAATATAAATCCTATGACCATCGACCGCAAAATTATCTGGCAAGAAGCGAAAGACTATTTCAGCATTACTCTCGGCTTACTGCTTTACACCTTCGGTTTCACAGTTTTCCTACTACCCTACGAAATTGTAACCGGAGGCATCGCCGGTATCGGAGCCATCGTGTTCTATGCCACTAAATTTCCAGTTCAATGGACATTTTTCATCATCAACGCCGTGCTCATCGTGGCGGCTCTGAAGGAGCTTGGAATAAAGTTCCTTGCCAAAACCATCTATGCCACGATAGCCATAACCGTGATGCTCGACCTGGCGCAGAAGATAGTGGAGATGCCCGACGGCACCTTCTACAAACTCATGGGCGAGGGTAACGACTTCATGTCGCTCATCATCGGATGTATGCTCACGGGCACGTCACTGGCAATAGTGTTCCTGAACAACGGCAGCACGGGTGGAACAGACATCATCGCTGCCGTAGTGAACAAACACTATAATGTGTCGCTCGGCAAGGGTCTCATCATGGTCGACCTCGTCATCATCGGCAGCTGTCTCGCCATCGACTCTTTCGGTCCGTTCCCGCAGCGCTGTCAGATGGTGGTGTTCGGTCTGTGTACGATGTTCATCGAGTGCACCATGCTCGACTACGTGATGAGCGTGCAACGGCAATCGGTGCAGTTCATGATTTTCTCGCACAAGTATCAGGAGATAGCAAGCGCCATCACCAAGAAGACCGACCACACGCTCACTATCCTCGACGGTCACGGATGGTATACGGGTAAGGAGATGAAGGTGATATGTCTGCTCGCCAAGAAGAGCGAGTCGGTGCTCATCTTCCGCCTCATCAAGATGATAGACCCGCGCGCCTTCGTGTCGCAGAGCAGCGTCATCGGCGTCTACGGCGAGGGATTCGACCAGATAAAGGTTAAGGTAAAGAAAGAAAAGGAAAAACAACAATGAACAATCCACAGCAATCATACACCCTCCCCGACGGGGAGGGACGGGGTGGGGCTATCGTCTTCGCCACAAACAACAAGCACAAGCTCTCGGAGATACGCGCCATACTCGGCGACCGCTTCGACGTGCTCTCGCTCGAAGACATCAACTGCCACGCAGACATACCCGAAACAGCCAACACGCTTGAGGGCAACGCCATTCAGAAGGCGCGCTACATAGTAGACAACTACGGCTACGACTGCTTCGCCGACGACACGGGCCTCGAAGTGCCCGAGCTTGGAGGCGAACCGGGCGTCCACTCGGCACGCTACGCCGAGGGCACCGACCACAACTCTGAAGCCAACATGCAGAAGCTGCTCGCACGCTTGGGCGACAGCAACGACCGCCGTGCGCAGTTCCGCACCGTGATAGCTCTCGCACGCCGCAGCGACGTTGCCGACTACACGCTCTTCGAGGGCATCGTGCGCGGCACCATATCGCGCGAGAAACATGGCACAGAGGGCTTCGGCTACGACCCTATCTTCGTGCCCGAAGGCTACGAGGAGTCGTTCGCACAGCTCGGCATGGACATCAAGAACGGCATCTCGCACCGAGCACGCGCCGTTGCGAAGCTCGCCGAATACCTCAAATAAATACAACCATAGCGAGTTTTGACACACCCTCCTCCTACGATTTGAACCGTTTGCTATTCAATTTGCCAAATATTTTAGTTTTGACACACTCTCCACGATTACAAAAAAAATCCCAACAGAGGCTGCCCTCTGTTGGGATTTCCATTTTATATATGTTTTTCCGATATTTACTTAACAAGCACCTTCTTAGATGTGCCGTCGCTCATCTTAACAACGTTGATGCCCTTCTGAGGAGCAGAGAGCTTCTTGCCGTCGAGTGAGAAGTACTGCATAGCAACCGGCTTGTCAGAACCATTCAGACCAAGGATAACTGTTGAGCCGCCTGGGGTCTCGAGGATGAGCTGCATGCAAAGGCAATACTTATCTGATTCTGTATCGTTAGGATCATTAAGCGTGTACAGACCCTCCTGAAACTCAGAAGAAGGCTTACCATAAGCGAGGAACATGCCCTTAACGCCGTTATCTGTGCTCACGCCAGTGAGGAACGGGAACTCTTCCTGAGTAGTGCCATTACCCTTCACCTGCTCGTATGCCAAACCGTACTGGAAAGCTAACTCTTCGCCTGTGATCTCATACGGCTCAGCAAAAGCTACGGAGTTCCACTGCAAAGTAAGCCGCTGGTCCTCTACAGTGCTGACAGTATAGTTAGTGCCCTCAACGAGATAAGGCGAATAGAGCTCTGTACCCTGATCATTTTCATCCTGATATACAAATGCAAACGCACCTGCCTGCTCACCCAAGTTAGCTGTTACAGCGAAGTTGAGACCTACAATCTTGTAGCCTGCGAGTTCAGAGAAATCGTAATCTACGCCATTATCCAACTCTGACATTACCATCGAAGCAGACTCCCATGCCGGGAAGCCATTCATCTTTGACGGATTATCAGAACCAGTGAAGCCAAGAGGCACATACTTAGATTCTTCCTCCTTCATCATAGGAGCCTTTGCCTTCTTTACAACGCTAACCGGAGTTGCGTCTACCTTGTCAGTATAAACTGTAGCTGACTTTGCTGTCTGTGCCGAAGCACCACCTGCGAGCAGCAACATTGCTGCCAATGAGAGTAAAGTTTTCTTCATAGTCTATAAGTTTTAAAATTACATACCGCAAAAGTACAAAATAAATTGCAATTCAATAATGTTTTGCAATAATTTTTTAAAAAATTCAACCAAACTGACTTTTTATACTGTAAAATTGCAAGAAAAACTGCGATTTTACTGGAAACAGCCCCCGAAAAGCGCTCAGAGCACCATGAAACACCTTAACAACTCTTTACTCCTACACAAAAAAAGTATGGCGGGCGTGCCCTTATATGCAAGACTTTCTGTAACTTTGCAAGCATTAAACAATACATTATTAATATAATATATGGCAATTCATCCTCTTTGGACAGACGACTACTGGCTGCTTATCGTGCAGCTCTACCAGAAGAGTCCGGCAGGCGTTAAGTCGGAATACTCGCGCCCCATGGTCGATCTGGCGCTCGAGCTGCATATTCCGCCGAAGACGCTGCAGGAGCAGATGGTGGCACTCGAAGAGCACGCCACGCCTTCGCTGCAACGTCTCTGGGACACATACGCCGAAAACCCACGCCGACTTGCACGCGACGTGAAGCGGCTCAGGCAGATGGTGGGCTTCGGCTTCGGCAAAGCCTTCTACAGCGGCATGGATATGACGCTGCCCTTCGAGCACGACTATCTGCCTATCGACGCCGAACAGAAGCTGACACCGGTGATGCTCACCATCATCCTCAGCCTCTACTTCCAGCTGATGACGAACACTATGGTGAGCGAGACGCCGGAGGTGCAGGATATGGCGCGTCTGTTGGGCTTGAAGCCCGAAGAGGTGGTAGATGTGCTGAAGATATACCAGACATTCGACCCCATTCTGAAACGCGAACCGCTGCACCACTCGCCCCTCAACGACGAGGCGAAGCTGGTTTGGCAGAGATACAGCAACGAAGCGCCCGAGGTGCTGACCACTACTGTGGAGAGGCTAAAGGAATACTTCAAAGGCTGCGCCTAAGCCGAACGGCTCGGAAGAGTTTTGAATTTTGAATTTTGAATTTTGAATTGTTGCGGCTGCGCCGCAATTAGGAATTATTCAGTTTTGAATTTTCAAAGGCTTAGAAAGGCTTAAAGAGGCTTAGGAAGGCTTAAACGCCGCCTAAAGAGGCTTAGTCAACAATGGCTTAGAAAGGCTTAAAGAGGCTTAGAAAGGCTTATACGCCGCCAAAAAAGGCTTAGAAATATTATGAAACTAATACAAACCCAGGAACAGAAGCAGCAGCAGTTGCAGCGCCTGACGCAACAGCAGATGCTGCAGGTGCACATGCTCGAGATGCCCGTCACGGAGCTTGAAGAGAACGTGAACGCGGAGCTCGACGACAACCCTGCGCTCGTGAAGGCAGACGACGACATCTACGACTCGAACACCTCATACGACAGTCAGGAAAGCCCCGCATACGCTTCCTCTTCAGACAACGACGGCGGCAACGGCGAAAGCAACGGCGGCGACATGGACGAGGTGGACACCGAGGCGGACGCCTTCGCCGCTCACACAGAGCGGGAGGAACGCGAGTCGGCGCTGAACAATGCGCTCGACCGTATGACCGGTTCCGACGAAGACATGCCTACGGCGGCTTACACCGGAGCCTACGGAGCCGATTCTGCCGACTACGAGGAGATGGTATACGGCGACACGCGCTCGTTCTACGACAAGCTGAAGGAGCAGATGGGCGAGATAGACCTCTCGGAGAACGACCAGAAGATAATGGAATACATCATCGGGTCGCTCGACAGCGACGGATTGCTGCGCAAGGACAGCCAGTCGATATGCGACGAGCTGGCCATCTATCAGGGCGTCTACTGCGACGTTAAGGACATCGACCGCATAATCGGAATCCTGCAGACCTTCGACCCGGCAGGCATCGGTGCGCACTCGCTGCAGGAGTGTCTGCTGCTGCAGATAGAACGCCGACCCGACGACAGAATGAAGCAGCTGATGACGACAGTCGTAAAGAAGCACTTCAACGACTTCGCGAAGAAGCACTTCGAGAAGCTTCCGCAGCTGCTGGGCGTGGACGAGCATACCGGACAGCGCGTGCTGGAGGAGCTGCGCCGACTCAACCCCAAACCGGGCGCTTCGCTCGGCGAGACCGAGGGCAGAAACGTGCAGCAGATTACGCCCGACTTCATCATCGACACCGACGACAACGGCAACGTATCGTTCTACATAAACAACGGAAACATACCGGAGCTGCGCGTCTCTTCCTCGTTCAGCGAACTCATGGAGACCTATCGCAACAACAAGGAGAAGATGTCGCGCCGCGAAAAGGAAGCGCTGCTCTACGCAAAGCAGAAGGTGGAGCGCGCAATGGGATACATAGAAGCTATAAAGCAGCGCTACCGAACGCTCACGCTCACCATGCAGGCTATCATCGACTGGCAACACAAGTTCTTCCAGGACGGCGACGAGGCTGACCTCAAGCCGATGATTCTGAAGAACATCGCCGACCGCACGGGGCTCGACATAAGCACAATATCGCGCGTCAGCAACGTGAAGTACGCGCAGACCAACTGGGGAACTTACCCGCTGCGCTTCTTCTTCAGCGACGGTTACACCAACGAAGACGGCGAGGAGATGTCTACACGCAAGATAAAGATTGCGCTGAAAGACCTCGTCGACAAGGAAAACAAGGCGAAACCGCTCAGCGACGACGCTCTCAGAGAGGCGCTCGTGAAGCTCGGCTACCCCATCGCACGACGCACCGTGGCGAAGTATCGCGAGCAACTGGGCATACCGGTGGCAAGAATGAGAAAGAACTAATTATGAAAGAAAAGAACATAATCCTCGCAGCCCGCGCCCTGAGCGCGGTGTTCACCCCGTTCTATCTGTCTTTGGTAGGGATGATCGTACTCTTCACGTTCAGTTATCTCAGTCAGATGCCGTGGGGGTACAAACTGAGCGTGCTCGCTATGGTCTACTTCTTCACCATTCTCATGCCCACAATGCTCATCAAGCTCTACCGCAACTACCACGGCTGGACACTCATACAGCTCAGCCGCAAGGAGCGCCGCGTGGTGCCCTATCTGCTCTCGATAGTGAGCTACTACGCCTGCTTCTACGTCATGCGACTGTATAATATTCCGCACTTCATGGGCAACATACTCATGGCGGCACTCGTGATACAGATAGTGTGCGCACTGATAAACGTGTGGTGGAAGATATCGACGCACACCGCAGCCATCGGTGGCGTGGTGGGCGCTCTGCTCGCCTTCTCGTTCATATTCATGTTCAACCCCATCACGTGGCTCTGCTTCTCGCTCGTGCTCTCAGGGCTCGTCGGCACCAGCCGCATAATACTCCGACAGCACACCCTTTCGCAAGTGACGGCGGGCTTCGGCGTAGGCGTGCTCATCGCCTTCGTAATAATACTGGGGCTGTAGCCCCTCCCAACCCTCCCCGTCGGGGAGGGCTTAGTTAGCAAAGGCTCAAGAATTTTGAGTTTTGAATTTTGAATTTTGAGTTGTCGGCTTCGCCGATTGTGAATTATTCAGTTTTGAGTTAGCAAAGGCTTAGAAAGGCCTAAGAAGGCTTAGAAAGGCTTAAGAAAGAAACAAACAATAAAAAACAATAAAATATTATGACTCCATTAGTTAGCATCATCATGGGCAGCACATCAGACCTGCCCGTTATGGAAAAGGCATGCAAGTTCTTGAACGACATGCAGGTGCCGTTTGAAGTGAACGCCCTCTCTGCTCATCGCACACCGGACGCAGTAGAAAGTTTCGCTAAGGGCGCAAAGGCGCGTGGCGTTAAGGTAATCATTGCCGCAGCAGGCATGGCAGCAGCTCTGCCCGGTGTCATCGCAGCAAGCACCACTCTGCCCGTCATCGGCGTACCTATCAAGGGTATGCTCGACGGTCTCGACGCCATGCTCTCTATCATACAGATGCCCCCAGGAATTCCCGTTGCAACAGTAGGCGTGAACGGAGCCATGAACGCAGCTATCCTCGCTTGCGAGATGATTGCGCTCTGCGACGAAGGCATCGCAGAAAAGATGGCTCAGTACAAGGCTGGCTTGGGAGAGAAGATAGAAAAGGCGAACAAGGAGCTCGCTGAGGTGAAGTATGAATATAAATGTTGAGATGGTGAGGTGATGAGATGGTGATATGTTGTTGTGGTGATGTGGTGATGTGGTGATGTGGTGACAATAGTACATCTCTCAACATCTCAACACATCAACACCTCAACATCTCTCAACAACTCACCACATCAACACAACAACATCTCACGACATCTCTCAACACATCAACACCTCACCATCTCAACACCTCAACACCTCAACACCTCAACACCTCAACATCTCTCAACACCTCAACATCTCAACACAACAACATCAAAAATCATGATTGATCTCTTCAACTACCGCCGCCGTGAAGCCTCACCCGTTCAGGTAGGTGACATACAGCTTGGCGGCGACGCCCCGATACGCGTGCAGTCGATGACCACAACCAACACCAACGACACGGAGGCGTGCGTGGCTCAGGCTGAGCGCATCATAAAGGCAGGCGGCGAACTCGTGCGACTCACTACGCAGGGCCGCAGAGAGGCTGAGAACCTGCAGAACATTAACGCACAACTGCGTGCCGACGGCTACACCACACCGCTCGTTGCCGACGTTCACTTCAACGCCAATGTGGCTGACGTGGCTGCTCTGTACGCAGAGAAGGTGCGCGTGAACCCGGGCAACTACGTAGACCCGGCGCGCGTGTTCAAGAAGATTGAGTATACCGACGCAGAGTATGCCGACGAACTCAAGAAACTGGAGGACCGCTTCGTGCCCTTCCTCAACATCTGCCGCGAACACCACACAGCGGTGCGCATCGGCGTGAACCACGGTTCGCTCTCCGACCGCATCATGTCGCGCTACGGCGACACGCCGGAAGGCATCGTCGAGAGCTGTATGGAGTTTCTGCGCATCTGCAAGAAGGAACAGTTCGACAACGTAGTGATAAGCATCAAGGCGTCGAACACGGTTATCATGGTGCGCACGGTGCGTCTGCTCATCACCGAGATGGACAACGCTGACATGCACTACCCGCTCCATCTCGGCGTCACCGAGGCTGGCGAAGGTGAGGACGGACGCATCAAGAGTGCGGTGGGCATCGGCGCACTGCTTGCCGACGGCATCGGCGACACTATCCGCGTGAGTCTGAGCGAGGAGCCGGAGGCGGAGATACCCGTTGCGCGCCACCTCGTCGACTATATCACGAAGCGTGCCGGACACACTCTCGTGCCAGGCACCGAGGCGAAGGACTTCTCTTGGGTGCGCCCTGAGCGCCGCCCCACTCGCGCTATGGGACACATCGGCGGCTCGAATGTGCCGGTAGTGATAGCTTCGTTAGGACAGAACGACGACGCAGAGAGCGTTGAGTTCAACCCCGATATGACACCCGACTATATCTACTGCGGTGCCAAGCTGCCCAAGAACCGCCGCGACGGACAGAAATACATCGTCGACTTCAACGCATACACCGGCGAGCCGAACACCTACCCTATCTTCCCGTACAACGCTACGCCGTTCGTGGGCGGAGTGAAAGCAGATGTTAAGTTCCTCGTGCTGCAGCTCGGCGCTCCGTCGGAGGAGTATATGGCTTGCCTGAAGGCCCACCCGGAGGTAGTGGTCGTTGCTGTGTCAAACCAGCAGAACCGCCTCGGCGAGCAGCGTGCGCTTACTCACGAACTGTGGTCGAACGGCTTATTCAACCCCGTTGTGTTCGCTCAGATGTACAGTCACACCAGCGCCGAGAAGGCAGACCTGCAGCTTGAGGCGGCAGCCGATATGGGCGCGCTGATGATTGACGGCCTCTGCGACGGCGTATGGCTGATGAACAACTGCGACATCGCGGTGCGCGACCTTACAGACACGGCGTTCGCAATATTGCAGGCGGCTCGTCTGCGCACATCGAAGACCGAATACATCTCATGCCCTGGCTGCGGCAGAACGCTCTACGACCTGCGCTCTACCATCGCTAAGATAAAGGCGGCTACGGCGCACATGAAGGGCCTGAAGATAGGCATCATGGGCTGCATCGTGAACGGACCGGGCGAGATGGCAGACGCCGACTACGGTTATGTGGGCGCCGGACCGGGAAAGATTTCGCTCTACAAGCAGAAGATGTGCGTGGAGAAGGCGATACCGGAGAGTGAGGCAGTGGAACATCTGCTCAGATTTATAGAAGAAGACAGAAAGGCATAGTTGAGAATTGAGAGTTGAGAATTGAGAGTTATGATTACCTTGAATGGTCGACTCTTAACATAAAAGACAAACCATATTAATAAAAACGAGAATAAAAGTTATTAATAAAAACGAAGGAACAACTAATCATAACTCTCAACTCTCAATTCTCAACTCTCAACTTTATAAAAAGGAAAAATAATGAGTTTAACTGGCATTGCACGATACGCATTCGCACCCCGACAGCATAAGCTGGAACAACACTTCAACGAGCCGGAGGCTCTGCAGCATAATGTGTTGCAGCACCTCCTGCGCGCTGCCGCCAACACCGAGTACGGCAGAAACCATCTTTTCGCTACGACAAAGGGCTACGACGACTTCGTGCGCAACGTGCCCGTGAATACCTACGAGGAGCTGAAGGCCGACATCGACCGTATGCGACACGGCGAGGCTGACGTGCTGTGGCCGGGAAAGGTGAAGTGGTACGCCAAGTCGTCGGGCACTACGAACGACAAGAGCAAGTTCATACCCGTGTCGGCTGAAGGACTGAAGAACATACACTATAAGGGCGGCACCGACGTGGTGGCGCTCTACCTGCAGAACAACCCGAAGAGCCGCATGTTCGACGGCAAGGGATTGATTCTGGGCGGTTCGCACTCGCCCAACTACAACGTGGCGGGTTCGCTCGTGGGCGACCTCAGCGCCATTCTTATCGAGAACATCAACCCGCTCGTGAACCTCGTGCGTGTGCCGAAGAAGCAGACGGCGCTGCTGAGCGACTTCGAGGTGAAGCGCGACCGCATTGCGCGCGAATGTCTCAACAAGAACGTGACTAACATCTCGGGTGTGCCCTCATGGATGCTCAGCGTGCTGGTGCGCGTGCTCGAGCTGTCGGGCAAGGAGCGCCTCGACGAGGTGTGGCCCAACCTGGAGGTGTTCTTCCACGGCGGCATCGCGTTCACGCCCTACCGCTCGCAGTACGAGCACATCATAAAGAGCGACCGCATGCACTACATGGAGACGTACAACGCCTCGGAGGGATTCTTCGGCATACAGAACGACCCAGAGGACAAGTCGATGCTGCTGATGCTCGACTACGACGTGTTCTACGAGTTCCTGCCTATGGACGAGTTCGACTCTGAGAACCCGAACATCGTGCCGCTTGAGGGCGTGGAGACGGGCAAGAACTACGCCATGCTTATCAGCACGTCGTGCGGATTGTGGCGCTATATGATTGGCGACACGGTGAAGTTCACGTCGGTGCGCCCGTACAAGTTCGTGATAACGGGCAGAACGAAGTATTTCATCAACGCTTTCGGCGAGGAGCTTATCCAGGACAATGCCGAGAAGGGCCTCGCCTATGCCTGCCAGCAGACTGGCGCAGAGGTGAAGGAGTACACGGCGGCGCCGGTGTTCATGGACGCCAACGCGAAGTGCCGCCACCAGTGGCTCATCGAGTTCGCGAAGAAGCCTGAGAATATCAGCGAGTTTGCCGAACTGCTCGACCGACAGCTGCAGGCTATCAACTCCGACTACGAGGCGAAGCGCTTCCACGACATCACGCTGCAGCCGCTTGAGGTTGTCGTTGCGCGCGAAGGTCAGTTCGACGACTGGTTGCGCTCTAAGGGCAAGCTGGGCGGACAGCACAAGATACCGCGCCTCTCTAACAACCGCAAGACCATTGAGGAGATAATGACGGTGTGATGGTGATAATGGGGTTGAGATGGTGAGGGGTTGAGATGGTGAGATTTGTGTCGCCGTTCTCAGGGGGTGCACTTGTCTCAAGTGCACCAACGTATTGTATAATCATGAAATGGTGACAAAGCAAGAACAGCACCGACCGATCTAAAAGAGTTAGCTATAAAACAAATAAAAGCCAAATGCTGAAACTAAGAAACATACTATATATAATAGGTGTAATCGCGCTGCTCTCATCGTGCGCCCGCATGGGACGCCCCGACGGAGGATGGTACGACGAGACGCCGCCGCATGTGATAGGCTCGACACCTGCCGACCGCAGCACTAACGTGCAAGCGAAGAAGGTGAACATCTACTTCGACGAGTTCATAAAGCTCGACAACGCGTCGGAGAAGGTGGTGGTGTCGCCGCCGCAGCTTGAGCAGGCGGAGATAAAGGCTTCGGGCAAGAAGATCAGCGTGGAGCTGAAGGACTCGCTGAAGCCCAATACCACGTACACCGTCGACTTCTCTGACGCCATCTCCGACAACAACGAGGGCAACCCGATGGGCAACTACACCTACAGTTTCTCTACGGGCGACCATATCGACACGCTCGAAGTGGCTGGCACCGTGGTGGCAGCTGAGAACCTCGAACCGGTGAAGGGCATACTCGTGGGCCTGTACGCCGAGATGGGCGACTCGTGCTTCATGAAGATGCCCATGCTGCGCGTGGCGCGTGCCGACTCGCGCGGACACTTCGTCATAAAGGGCGTGGCGCCGGGCGCTTACCGCATCTACGCTCTCAACGACCAGGACGGCAACTATATGTTCTCGCAGAAGAGCGAGCAGATGGCTTTCTCGCACGACACCATACGCCCCGCGTTCTGCGACGCCCTGCGACAGGACACGCTTTGGCTCGACTCGCTGCATATCAAGGACATAAAGCAGACGGGATACATACGCTTCACGCCCGACGACCTCGTGCTCAGAGCGTTCGAACACGTGCAGACCGACCGATTCTTCCTCAAGTCGGAACGCCAGCAGCCCGACCGCTTCACGCTGTTCTTCAGCTACGGCTCGAAGAAGCTGCCCGAGATAAAGCCGCTCAACTTCGACGCTACCGACCGACTCCTTATAGAGCCGTCTGTGCGACGCGACACCATAACCTACTGGCTGCGCGACACGGCGCTCGTCAATCAGGACACGCTCAGCCTCGCCCTCACCTACGAGATGACCGACACGCTGGGCAACCTCGTGCCGCAGACCGACACGCTGCAGATTCTCTCTAAGCAGCCCTACGAACGCCGCCTGAAGGAGGCGCAGAAGGAGCTGGAGAGCTGGAAGAAACAGCAGGAGAAGAAGCGCAAGCGCGGCGAGGAGTACGACTCCGTGATGCCGCCGAAGGAACTGGAGTTCAAGGTCGCAGTCGACT
>ENA-ORSA01000748-ORSA01000748.1-human-gut-metagenome-genome-assembly--contig:-NODE-748-length-32744-cov-27.949371_pt1 | contig 32744 bp, 20 predicted proteins | sample MGYA00242179_ERZ509142 | MGnify/ENA primary metagenome ERZ509142 (study PRJEB26280, sample SAMEA2338659) | human gut metagenome | biome: human gut; feature: human-associated habitat; material: faeces... | reverse complement strand
TGGAATATAAAAGAGGACATCATAAGCCAGATGAAAGGGACGAGGTGCAATTGGCTGCACAGGCAATGTGCATGGAAGAGATGTATGGCATCAACATCCCGTACGGAGCACTATATTACGATGAGGTGAAACGTAGAGAGATTATATCCATTTCTGAATCGTTGAGAAATACCACCATTCATTGTGCCCAGCAAATGCACGAAGTCTTCAAATCCGGTGAATTGCCAAAAGCCAACAAACAACGTCATTGCAAGAACTGTTCGTTAATAAATATATGTATGCCGGAGATGAATGATTGCGTAAAAGTGTCAACCTATTTAAACAATAACCTATATGAGGATATTACTTAACACATTATACATAACCACACCTGAAGCCTATCTCAGCAAAGACGGGCTTAATGTAGTAGTATCCGTTAAACAAAACGAGATATTCCGTATACCCATCCACAACATTGAACAAATTGTCACCTTTGGATATATGGGTGCAAGTCCTGGTCTTATGAAATTATGCGCTGACAACAATGTCGCCCTAACCTTCCTTTCACCGCAAGGAAGATACATAAGCCGTTCGCAAGGTCCGACTAAAGGTAATGTATTGCTAAGAAAAGCCCAATACAAGAATTCGGATGAACCAAACTATGCTTTGCATATCAGCAAACTGTTCATTGGAGGAAAAATACAAAACTATCATAACATCCTACGACGTTTCATCCGTGACAATGGTGAAAACCATGACGTAGAAAGCGTAGCAGAATACTTGCATAGATGCAAACACCGTGTCTTTAATGCGGACAATATAGATACAGTAAGAGGCATTGAAGGAGAAGCGGCAACAAAGTATTTCGGAGTGTTTTCACACCTGTTGCTGAACCAAAAGGAAGACTTCAAATTTGAAGGACGAAATCGCAGACCTCCCAAAGACGCGGTCAACGCTATGCTCTCTTTTGTATATACGTTAATCTGCAACGATATAACAGCAGCCCTTGAAACAGTCGGGCTTGATCCTTACGTGGGATTTATGCACACTCTAAGACCTGGCAGACCGTCTCTTGCTTTGGATATGATGGAAGAGCTTAGAGCCTACCTGGGTGACAGGTTGGTATTGTCATTAATAAACAGAAAACAGATATCCATAAAAGATTTTGTCAAGCAAGGAGATGATGGTATAGTCATGACGGACTCTGCAAGAAAAACCATTCTGTCTGCTTGGCAAAACAGAAAGAAGGAACAAATCACACACCCATATTTAAACGAGAAGGTCAGCATCGGTCTTCTTCCATACGTTCAGTCTATGTTATTGGCAAGGTTTATAAGAAAAGACATAGACGATTATCCCGTATTTTTAATTAAATAGCAGCTTATGTTCGTACTGATTACCTATGACGTGAATATCACATCCCTGAACGGAGCCAAGCGTTTGCGCAATGTTGCAAAAGCCTGCCTAAACCATGGGAAGAGAGTTCAAAACTCAGTATTTGAATGTGTCTTGACCGAATCGCAATATATTATGCTTAAAAGTCAATTAGAGAACATTATTGACTCATCGCAAGACAGCATCAGATTTTATCTGTTAGGCTCAAACTGGAAACGTAAAGTGGAGACTATCGGCAAAAACATGGGGATAGACGTCACTGGAGAATTGATAATCTGATATAAAGGGTGCGAACGTATAGTATTGCATAATATACAGCGACTTTCGCACTCATTGAAAATCAAATAGATAGATATCTATATCCATAAGAATCATTTAAGTATTCAAAAAGTTGCATGTTATTCGCAAATAATGTACTTTTGTAATATGATATTCAGACATTTGCTGAATATGCGGTCGCACCCTACGTGGGTGCGTGGATTGAAACAACAGCTTTTTCCAAAGGTTTCAGCCCTGTACAGTCGCACCCTACGTGGGTGCGTGGATTGAAACTGAAGATATGCTATTTCGTAGACAGTATGATAAGTCGCACCCTACGTGGGTGCGTGGATTGAAACGTGCTCTCGTGGGGCAGATGATTAGAGGGGTGTTTGTCGCACCCTACGTGGGTGCGTGGATTGAAACAACGAATTAGGTGTGGGTGGCTGAAATGACGGCGGTCGCACCCTACGTGGGTGCGTGGATTGAAACGGGATCGTACACGTCCAGCTCGCCGCACACGAAGTCGCACCCTACGTGGGTGCGTGGATTGAAACCCAAATGGGGCAAAGATAGAGACCGACAAGAACAGTCGCACCCTACGTGGGTGCGTGGATTGAAACAAGTGTATTGTAATCCCATATGCGCCTTATTGTTGTCGCACCCTACGTGGGTGCGTGGATTGAAACGTCATATCTCCAACTATGACTACGATTACAGCATGTCGCACCCTACGTGGGTGCGTGGATTGAAACTTGTTAAAAGAAGTGCCCAATTTAACGGATGAAGTCGCACCCTACGTGGGTGCGTGGATTGAAACAACGATACGTTGAAAACAATTTGCCCGATGAAATGTCGCACCCTACGTGGGTGCGTGGATTGAAACACGTGGAACATCTGAAGTACCGAGAACACTATCTGTCGCACCCTACGTGGGTGCGTGGATTGAAACCAGTGGCTGTATCAGATGTAGAGAACACGTCATTGTCGCACCCTACGTGGGTGCGTGGATTGAAACAGAGAAGCGACCATTAAAAACGTTATAGTAGAGCGTCGCACCCTACGTGGGTGCGTGGATTGAAACATTGTCTCTCGTTGTCCGAAATTTCAAAGGTGAAGTCGCACCCTACGTGGGTGCGTGGATTGAAACTCGACATACAGTTTATCTACGCGCTCGTTAAGGTCGCACCCTACGTGGGTGCGTGGATTGAAACCTTGCTGTCGCTGAAAAACACAATGTCATCGGCAGTCGCACCCTACGTGGGTGCGTGGATTGAAACCAACGGTACATGAAAGAGCCGTTTCCTACTGCCGTCGCACCCTACGTGGGTGCGTGGATTGAAACGTATAGTGGTAGTCGCAGAAGTATGTAGTAGAGCGTCGCACCCTACGTGGGTGCGTGGATTGAAACCTTTATATCCTCGCAACTATCTGTAACACAGATAGTCGCACCCTACGTGGGTGCGTGGATTGAAACCTTGCGGTAGTTGAAGATTGTCCCCTCGTCATAGGTCGCACCCTACGTGGGTGCGTGGATTGAAACTTTCTGATCAGGAGGAAGTCCGCCCAAATGTCCGTGTCGCACCCTACGTGGGTGCGTGGATTGAAACACTACCGCCTTAGCTCCGTGGAGCAAGGTAATCGTGTCGCACCCTACGTGGGTGCGTGGATTGAAACGCCTAACGCCTTGCAGTCCTTTGCAATCGAAAGGGTCGCACCCTACGTGGGTGCGTGGATTGAAACAGGTTCGTGCAGGGGCAACGCCTGGCCCTCCCTGGTCGCACCCTACGTGGGTGCGTGGATTGAAACTTTATGCAGGAGTACGTGTTGTGCGTGAACAGCGTCGCACCCTACGTGGGTGCGTGGATTGAAACCCGATACGTTCGGCAAGTCGCTAAGACGCTTGCCGGTCGCACCCTACGTGGGTGCGTGGATTGAAACATTTGGCGCACGTTGAGCAACCAGCTGGCCAAGTCGCACCCTACGTGGGTGCGTGGATTGAAACCGAAATAGCAGAGGAACTTTCCGACGCATTTTTCGTCGCACCCTACGTGGGTGCGTGGATTGAAACATGGTGACGGACACCCATTGCGTCTGGTCAACAAGTCGCACCCTACGTGGGTGCGTGGATTGAAACCGCTTTTTTTGTAGCCTACAGCAGAGCGGACAGTCGCACCCTACGTGGGTGCGTGGATTGAAACAAAAGGTTCGCTGCCGTCTCCTGCTGGCATTCTCGTCGCACCCTACGTGGGTGCGTGGATTGAAACCAGTTCAACGACGAAGCTTGCATGAGTGTTGCTGGTCGCACCCTACGTGGGTGCGTGGATTGAAACTTCATCGGGTTCTCGTAGTTAAGGATGCGCTCATCGTCGCACCCTACGTGGGTGCGTGGATTGAAACAAACTCATCAATGAGGAGACGGCAAAGGAAAGAGTCGCACCCTACGTGGGTGCGTGGATTGAAACTTGTTGTTGGAGTCGAAAATTTTAACTTTCATGTCGCACCCTACGTGGGTGCGTGGATTGAAACAAACTTTATCGAAAACGCTCTCCAGATACTTTGTCGCACCCTACGTGGGTGCGTGGATTGAAACTTGAACACAAGAGTCTAAAGCGTCATCGGACATAGTCGCACCCTACGTGGGTGCGTGGATTGAAACAGCAGGCTTGATATGCTGCAAGTCATAGTCCATGTCGCACCCTACGTGGGTGCGTGGATTGAAACACCAAAGAAAGGCAGTGTTATTATGGTTTTACTTAGTCGCACCCTACGTGGGTGCGTGGATTGAAACGTGGTTATGTATGTCACGTAAACGTATGTAATTAGTCGCACCCTACGTGGGTGCGTGGATTGAAACTATGAAATCTAAAACCCTCAAACAACTTCTTATTGTCGCACCCTACGTGGGTGCGTGGATTGAAACCAATACGCAGAGCAAGAGGTTATCAAAACCTATGTCGCACCCTACGTGGGTGCGTGGATTGAAACAAGACTGAGAGATAAAGGTTCGATGATTTAGCGCGTCGCACCCTACGTGGGTGCGTGGATTGAAACTTCGAATGGTCTTTCTCTACCTTATGAATGTTTGTCGCACCCTACGTGGGTGCGTGGATTGAAACTTTGTACAACACTACTCAAAACCTCGCATCTGTTGTCGCACCCTACGTGGGTGCGTGGATTGAAACTTATCGGTTTAGGTTATAACCCATCAGTTGATGGTCGCACCCTACGTGGGTGCGTGGATTGAAACTTTCATCCCTCAGGTTTTGCCTTGCATTGCAAATGTCGCACCCTACGTGGGTGCGTGGATTGAAACTCGTAATTGGGATAAACCCGAAATAGGTGCTGGGTCGCACCCTACGTGGGTGCGTGGATTGAAACCTTAACCTTGTAACCAGAGTAACGAGGAACAAAGGTCGCACCCTACGTGGGTGCGTGGATTGAAACCAAATGTGTCGTAGTAAGCCTTATAGAACGCAAGGTCGCACCCTACGTGGGTGCGTGGATTGAAACTAAAATAGGCTGTTCAACTGCATGACCTACTAAGTCGCACCCTACGTGGGTGCGTGGATTGAAACTCCTGTCACCAACATAGAAAGCAAACACTATGGCTAGTCGCACCCTACGTGGGTGCGTGGATTGAAACTCCGTGTACCTGCTGCCGAAAGTCAGCTCATACGTCGCACCCTACGTGGGTGCGTGGATTGAAACAATATTATCAAAGTGTTGTAAGACATCTTGAACAGTCGCACCCTACGTGGGTGCGTGGATTGAAACTGTTTATTGGTTATGTAAATATATACTTTGTCGGGTCGCACCCTACGTGGGTGCGTGGATTGAAACTCAACACAATCAAAAAAAATAGGGGGGAGTGCTCGGTCGCACCCTACGTGGGTGCGTGGATTGAAACATAGAGAGTTAGGTGTGGGCTTCTTAGAGCGAGTGTCGCACCCTACGTGGGTGCGTGGATTGAAACAGATACTCGTGGTTAGGCATTATTCCTCCGGATAGTCGCACCCTACGTGGGTGCGTGGATTGAAACTTTAAGCCTTCGGCGTCCTTCGTCAGATCCTTGAGTCGCACCCTACGTGGGTGCGTGGATTGAAACCTTTTGCCGACACCGCTATGTTATTCCAGGCTCCGTCGCACCCTACGTGGGTGCGTGGATTGAAACCAGGCTCCACTTACATCTATTATTATTCCGTAAGTCGCACCCTACGTGGGTGCGTGGATTGAAACTATGGAGGACTGGAGTATGTTCCCGGCTATGACGTCGCACCCTACGTGGGTGCGTGGATTGAAACTCCTCTTGGTGCTTATGCTGGCAAAGGTGTTGGGTCGCACCCTACGTGGGTGCGTGGATTGAAACACCACTGAGTTGCATGCCGTTGACTTTGGTCTTGTCGCACCCTACGTGGGTGCGTGGATTGAAACGTTGCGGTGTGCGTCTTACGGCACTGATAGATAGGTCGCACCCTACGTGGGTGCGTGGATTGAAACTGAACACGTCCGAAAAGAAATCGGGGGAATACCTGTCGCACCCTACGTGGGTGCGTGGATTGAAACTTGATGTTGAACGGTTGACCGTCCGAAAGGCTGAAGTCGCACCCTACGTGGGTGCGTGGATTGAAACACATCATCGGATTGGGAAAAAGCAAGCAAGTACGTCGCACCCTACGTGGGTGCGTGGATTGAAACCCACAATCTTGATTTTGACAATAACACTACAATGTCGCACCCTACGTGGGTGCGTGGATTGAAACCAGTGGTGTCTATGGTTTTGACGAATCACTTTGTGTCGCACCCTACGTGGGTGCGTGGATTGAAACCGACTTCAAGCGCTTTGCCCTTTGGCATTGCTTGGTCGCACCCTACGTGGGTGCGTGGATTGAAACCGACTTCAAGCGCTTTGCCCTTTGGCATTGCTTGGTCGCACCCTACGTGGGTGCGTGGATTGAAACAACCAAATCTAACTCGGCAGGTAACAAATCAGATGTCGCACCCTACGTGGGTGCGTGGATTGAAACAACCTGCCTATCGTAAAAGAGTTCTACGATACAGTCGCACCCTACGTGGGTGCGTGGATTGAAACCAGTGGTGTCTATGGTTTTGATGAATTACTTTGCGTCGCACCCTACGTGGGTGCGTGGATTGAAACAGTGATGAAGCAAAGCGTTTACGCAAGGTATTTGGTCGCACCCTACGTGGGTGCGTGGATTGAAACAACCTACACCAATAAGAAGGGCAAGACGAGCGATGTCGCACCCTACGTGGGTGCGTGGATTGAAACACAGCAGGTTTACACCATAATGAACTTGTGGTGGTCGCACCCTACGTGGGTGCGTGGATTGAAACTTTGTTTTTGTTTGGTAGTATCAAAATATATATGTCGCACCCTACGTGGGTGCGTGGATTGAAACATGAGTCAGCAGTTTTATACTCCTGCTACCATGTCGCACCCTACGTGGGTGCGTGGATTGAAACGTACAACGTGTGTGATGAGGAACAGATTGCAATGGTCGCACCCTACGTGGGTGCGTGGATTGAAACTCAAATATAATTGGATTGCCAGAAAGCAAAGCAAGTCGCACCCTACGTGGGTGCGTGGATTGAAACATAACCTGCTGCTTAAAGCGGTTGTACGAAAGCAGTGTCGCACCCTACGTGGGTGCGTGGATTGAAACTCTGAAAGGTTCACCAATGGCAATGGTAAAGGCGGTCGCACCCTACGTGGGTGCGTGGATTGAAACATGGCTGTACGCACCTCGCCCATGGCAATGATGCGTCGCACCCTACGTGGGTGCGTGGATTGAAACAGCGTTGAAACGTGCAAACGTCCTGGCATCGTGTCGCACCCTACGTGGGTGCGTGGATTGAAACTTCCATGTCGGGTCGTTTACTTCGATGTCACCAAGTCGCACCCTACGTGGGTGCGTGGATTGAAACCTCTGATGATGTTGGCTGAACGCCGCCATCCTTGGGTCGCACCCTACGTGGGTGCGTGGATTGAAACTTAGTATCAGAATACGCTTCGAGACCAGCCGAAAGTCGCACCCTACGTGGGTGCGTGGATTGAAACATGTCCGAGCTTTGCAAAACCTGCACCGATTTCGGTCGCACCCTACGTGGGTGCGTGGATTGAAACTTTCTATACTTAAAGCCTGTGTAGCGAGGAACAAGTCGCACCCTACGTGGGTGCGTGGATTGAAACTTGATTTATATCAAGTCTTTTACAATGCAAAAAGTCGCACCCTACGTGGGTGCGTGGATTGAAACGATGTAGATTTAATAGCTCCTTACTATTATAGAGTCGCACCCTACGTGGGTGCGTGGATTGAAACAGAGATAACGAAAGAAAAATATTTTCAGCTGTTGGTCGCACCCTACGTGGGTGCGTGGATTGAAACATAAAAAGCGCGAAGGGCTGCGAAATATCAATATGTCGCACCCTACGTGGGTGCGTGGATTGAAACTGCCTTTGTTAGCTTTCTACAAAGCATACTTTGAGTCGCACCCTACGTGGGTGCGTGGATTGAAACCCGAACCCTCTGACTACACTCTTGAAAAGTTGCGTCGCACCCTACGTGGGTGCGTGGATTGAAACTTGCGGTACTTAAAGCCTGTATAGCGAGGAACAGTCGCACCCTACGTGGGTGCGTGGATTGAAACAAAAAAAATAGGGGGGAGTGCCCGCACCCCCTAGTCGCACCCTACGTGGGTGCGTGGATTGAAACGTCGGTGTCGCTTGCGTATATGATGTCGTTGTCTTGTCGCACCCTACGTGGGTGCGTGGATTGAAACATCCTAGAAGCTAGTTAAATCCACATTCCTAGTGTCGCACCCTACGTGGGTGCGTGGATTGAAACTTGCTAACATAGTCAAAGCAGCAGTATCTACATCGTCGCACCCTACGTGGGTGCGTGGATTGAAACTGAATGGCACTGTTTACAGACAGCCAGTAAATTAGTCGCACCCTACGTGGGTGCGTGGATTGAAACCGAACAGCAAAATGGCTACACCGAGAATACTAGTCGCACCCTACGTGGGTGCGTGGATTGAAACCAGATGTACGCAATCCTCCTGGGTGAACACATCCAGTCGCACCCTACGTGGGTGCGTGGATTGAAACCATAAAGGCGTGTGGGTTGATAGACTCATCAAGCGTCGCACCCTACGTGGGTGCGTGGATTGAAACTGCGGCGGAGCGCCGCGCTTGTCGAACTCCGGATGTCGCACCCTACGTGGGTGCGTGGATTGAAACATGTGCAGCGTCTTGTCGATGCTGCCCGATACGCGTCGCACCCTACGTGGGTGCGTGGATTGAAACCAGCCTGGCGATATAGTGTACGGATACGTAAAGTCGCACCCTACGTGGGTGCGTGGATTGAAACCAAAAAAGGTGACCACTATTGTAGAAAATGCGGTGTCGCACCCTACGTGGGTGCGTGGATTGAAACCGTAACAGGAACGAAGCGTGAAACGGTGTGAAGTCGCACCCTACGTGGGTGCGTGGATTGAAACCAGGTCGCCCCGTGCGCCTTGATGGCTTTGCGGTGTCGCACCCTACGTGGGTGCGTGGATTGAAACACCCTCCACCTTGCCATCCACACACACGATAACATGTCGCACCCTACGTGGGTGCGTGGATTGAAACAGAAAATCCCTTCTGAAAGAAACGGAGATAAAAAGTCGCACCCTACGTGGGTGCGTGGATTGAAACACTTCGTCGGCCTCTGCAAAGTCAAACATCTGCGTCGCACCCTACGTGGGTGCGTGGATTGAAACCTTGGAACGTGCGCGACTCAGGTACAATACAAGCGTCGCACCCTACGTGGGTGCGTGGATTGAAACAAAAAAACGGCTGCTATACTGGTGTATGAGCACGTCGCACCCTACGTGGGTGCGTGGATTGAAACTTGAATCAGAGAGCAGTGCCGAGAAAGGTGCTTTATGTCGCACCCTACGTGGGTGCGTGGATTGAAACAAATGAAGACCCCAAGCCTGTGATGACGCGCGAGGGTCGCACCCTACGTGGGTGCGTGGATTGAAACATATATAAGGACACTTATCTGCTCTGCAAGCTGCGTCGCACCCTACGTGGGTGCGTGGATTGAAACTTGTTCTTGCATATCCTTGATGAAGCGCTCTGCGTCGCACCCTACGTGGGTGCGTGGATTGAAACTACCTTCTTTTGTCTCTATTTTGAACCGCAGACAGTCGCACCCTACGTGGGTGCGTGGATTGAAACTATACGCAAGTGCTAACAAAACTTGAACAAGCAAGTCGCACCCTACGTGGGTGCGTGGATTGAAACACGCCGTATGGCTGAGGCGACTGCTCGCTCTGGTCGCACCCTACGTGGGTGCGTGGATTGAAACTACTCCTGTTGATATTTCAGATGTTTTTTCAACGTCGCACCCTACGTGGGTGCGTGGATTGAAACTGCTCTGTCGGCTATGTTTCAGTTTGACCTTAATGTCGCACCCTACGTGGGTGCGTGGATTGAAACATAGCCAAGGGCGTCAAACTCGGGAACTGGAACAGTCGCACCCTACGTGGGTGCGTGGATTGAAACATCGGAGAAGCGGAAGACGATAAAGCCATCAGGTGTCGCACCCTACGTGGGTGCGTGGATTGAAACCGAGGTATCTGGAGTAGACGCGGACGGAAAAGCGTCGCACCCTACGTGGGTGCGTGGATTGAAACATGCAATGGATAACCGCAAGAGTGACAACACAGCGTCGCACCCTACGTGGGTGCGTGGATTGAAACATGTTTCCTAACCTTGTAGGTGCGCGCCTTTCTAAGTCGCACCCTACGTGGGTGCGTGGATTGAAACAGAGGTTTCAAGGCGTCCTTTAACGAAACGTTAAGTCGCACCCTACGTGGGTGCGTGGATTGAAACCTTTTGCTCGTCAACATTGACGATTACGCCTTGGTCGCACCCTACGTGGGTGCGTGGATTGAAACTTTTGCTTATTAATGGGTAGCGTGTGAACATCCAGTCGCACCCTACGTGGGTGCGTGGATTGAAACATGGGTATAAACCTTGTAGACCTATCAAGGCTTAGTCGCACCCTACGTGGGTGCGTGGATTGAAACATGGCATCACGGACGAAGGCGTAGCCACTCTCAGTCGCACCCTACGTGGGTGCGTGGATTGAAACCATTGTACGCTTGCATTCTTGCTGCTCAATGTTTGTCGCACCCTACGTGGGTGCGTGGATTGAAACTGGAGATAGGCAATATCATAGACGGTGTGATAAAGTCGCACCCTACGTGGGTGCGTGGATTGAAACAATAGCCGTGTTTGCGTCGTTGATTAGCTTCGTGTCGCACCCTACGTGGGTGCGTGGATTGAAACACGCTTACGTGCAGCTTCGGCTTCGGCACGCAGTCGCACCCTACGTGGGTGCGTGGATTGAAACTTCGCTTGTCACACCAAGGCTGGCATTGCTTGGTCGCACCCTACGTGGGTGCGTGGATTGAAACCGTCCGAAATAGTGAGACCTCCGAGGAGCGTCAGGTCGCACCCTACGTGGGTGCGTGGATTGAAACAGTATAATCGAATTCCCCGTGCCAATGTGAATTGGTCGCACCCTACGTGGGTGCGTGGATTGAAACTCTTAAACCTCTTACAGAGTCCTACGATACGCAGGTCGCACCCTACGTGGGTGCGTGGATTGAAACAACATTTACATATAATGATGAGCACTTGCCACACGTCGCACCCTACGTGGGTGCGTGGATTGAAACTCAACACGTCACGAAAGAAATCGGGGGAGTGCTGTCGCACCCTACGTGGGTGCGTGGATTGAAACCTGCATATCCTTAACAAAGCGCTCAAACTGATGTGTCGCACCCTACGTGGGTGCGTGGATTGAAACTCCGAAAAACGGAAGACAATAAAGCCGTCAGGCGTCGCACCCTACGTGGGTGCGTGGATTGAAACGTAAAGTTCTCATTGGCTTAGGTTATAACCCTTCTGTCGCACCCTACGTGGGTGCGTGGATTGAAACTTTTATTTTCCTTTTTTGATAGGGTGGAGTTAAGTCGCACCCTACGTGGGTGCGTGGATTGAAACGGGAAGTCGGTCGTTATCAGATATAACCTCACCAGTCGCACCCTACGTGGGTGCGTGGATTGAAACTCGCCGACGAGGATGCAACCCTCCGTGTTCTTGTCGCACCCTACGTGAGTGCGTGGATTGAAACATTTTACATTTAATTGTACCTTTATGGAATTGAAATTTCCGAAGGGATTCGGCATGTAGTCCGAAAAGTCTGCTTAATTGTTTCTTTATAAAGTTGAAATAATGGTAAACAACATCCTTGTAAAAGTAAAAGAGTAAAAATCGGACACCAAAAAGACGTGAGTCAAAACCAAAAGACTTGGCAAATTGAATAGCTAACGCTGCAAATCGTAGGAGAAAGTTTTGAATCCCTCAGCACCAAGTCTGATAGTAATAATTAGCACTGCAGCTTGCTGCGGCGGCAGGATACCGCCGCTACGGCTAATTGATTGTTTCCGCCGCCACCGAATCTGTTTAATCCGATAATTGCGCAGCAAGCCGAATCTGCTTAATCCGATAATTGCGCTGCAAGCCGAATCTGCTTAGTTAGCAGCATCAGTTCTTCACGCGCTTCACACCGTCAACGATGTAGATGCCGGCGGGCAGGTCGTTCCATTGCTGGGTAAGCTTTACGCCGTTAAGGTTGTAGATGCCTTGCTTGCGGGCGGGCACGTCGGCTGTCACGGTGCCGATGCTGTTGGTGATAGGCTCGATTACAACCTTCGACTTAAGCAACTCGCCATTCAGGACTACCGCCTTTTGGTCGGCGTCGAACTCCGCACCGACGGGCTGTGTGATGGCGCAGTTGTCGAGGATGAGGTCGCTGATGAGTGAGATAGATCCGCTGCCGCTGCCTTCTGCCTCTACGTAAGAGTTGCGCACGGTGAGCACCTCGCTCTTTGCTCCGATATAACCTGCTATGCCATAGCCACCCTTAACAAACAGACTGGTGTTGTCGATGGTTACGGAAGCGCTCTCCATGTCGAGACCGCAGAATCGCTTGCTCGTGAGATGGAGCGAACCGTCGCCGGTGATGGTAGACGTCTGGTTCAACACCATGCTTGCCAGGTCGGCTGTAACGGTGTTATTGCCAATCAGCTTGACGGTGAAGTCGGAGACAGTCTTGTTCACAATGCCCGTTCCGTCGGTAGAGTTTCTTTCGATGGTGGCGTTGTCGAGAGTGAGGGTTTTTGTATCGGGGTCGTAAGAGGCGCTGCCGCTCACTCCGTAGATGCTTGTGAGGTCTTTGTAGTTGAGTGTTGTCACCGGCTTGTCGGCGATATAGATGCCATAGCTGTTGGGTTCAATCACAACTTTGGAGGTTACGGTTTCTCCGTTCACAGCCACCGACTTAGTATCGGCGTTGTATGCCGCCTTGGACGGAATGTCGATGTAGCATCCCTCAAGCTTCAGGCCGGCGATGTCGCAGATAGAGCCTGTGGGGCCCGTAGCTTCCACGTGAGAGTTGCGTATGGTGAGCACCTCTTCTGCCTCGTTGTAGCTTGCAGATATGCCCCATTTGCCATCTGCCTCCAACCAGCAATTGTTGATCTCGAGAGGACAACCACCGAAGAGCAAGGCGCACAGGTCGCTCTTTACGCTGAGCTTTGCACCGCCGTCGCCCAGAATAACTGTCGACTCGCGCGTGTATATGCCAGCCGAGTTGGTGACATTAATGGTGTTTGTGCCGAGCAACTCTATCACCAGGTTTCTGCAGGTTTCGTTTAAGATGGCATTACAGTCATTTGCCTCAATAGTGGCGTTGTCGAGTGTGAGGGTTCTGGTGTTGGGGTCGAAATACACCTTGCCGCTCACTCCGTTAATCTCGGTGAGGTCGAGATAGTTGTCGCTCGTCACATCTACGCCGCCTACCTTGAAGCCGTATTTTTCTTGCGCCATCACGAATGCTGACGACATCATCATTACTATAAGCACGAGGAATATGCGCATGCTTACTTGTCGGGTTGAGTTGTTGTGTTTCATAATTGTTTAGTTTTTGCCTGGGCAGCCGAAACATACCCAGAGGTTTGTAAATGTTAATTAGAATATTGATTCTGGTGCAAAATTAGCTCAGAAAACGTGAAGCGTGTTGTATATTCCTTACAAAAAATAGCCAATAACTATCATTTGGGTGCTCGAAGTGTTAAAGAACTTTAAACAGGCGAGTAGAAAAGCGTAAAAAGTTCGCGAACATACAAAACGCGTGTGCGTTCAGCGATAGAAGCCTTTGGATGGAATAGTGCAGCGAGTTAGTGAAACAAAGGCGCTTTATCGTTGAAAAATTTTCGTCGCACGGGATATTATTCGTAAATTTGCAGCCTATTCGAGGTTTCACTTTTTAAGATGTAAATAATTCAATATCACCTAATAAATGTCAAAAAGATTTCTAACACTCGCTGCAGTGTTTATGCTTGCAGCCTCTGCTTTTGCCGTTCCGGCGAAGCGTGTGAAGCGTCAGGTGCAGCAGCCTGACGGCTCCGTGCTCACTGTGATGTTGCGCGGCGACGAGAATTTCCATTACACAAGTACCGAAGACGGTCAGCCGCTGGTGCAGCGTGCCGACGGTGCCTACTGCTATGCTACGCTCGACGCTGGCGGCATGCTGACAGCCTCTTCACAGGTGGCTCACAACGAGGGCAGCCGTGGCGCGGCAGAGCAGGCGTTCCTCAGCTACTACTCGACAGAGGCGCAGAAGGTGCGCTCGCTCGGCATGGAGCGTGCGAAGCAGCGCAACGCCCACCGCATTGCGCGCCTCGCAAAGCGTAACGCTATGGACGCTGCGGGCAAGCCGATGATGCGCGAGATTATGGCTGGCGCTACCGGCGGCGAGGGCATCGGCGTAACGGGCAAGCGCAAGGGTCTGGTGATTCTTGTGAACTTTAAGGACAAGCAGATGCAGTCGAAGAACTCGCTGGAGGAGTGGAAGAACTACTTCAACAAGGATGGATACAAGAACTACGGCAACAATGGATCGGTGCACGACTACTTCTACAAGCAGAGCTACGGCAAGTTCGACCTTGAGTTTGACGTTGTGGGACCGGTGACGGTTTCTAAGAATATGGCTTCTTACGGCGACAACGACGTTTACGGCAACGACGTCGATCCGGCGGGCATGATTAAGGAGGCTTGCGAGCTGGCTTACGCTCAGGAGAAACTCAATATGACGCAGTATGACTGGGACGGCGACGGCGCTGCCGACCAGGTTTACGTTATCTATGCCGGCTACGGCGAGGCTTCGGGCGCTCCGGCTAACACCATTTGGCCGCACGAGTGGGACCTGGAGTCGGCAGGCTATAGTCTGCGTCTGGGCGGCGTGCGCATCAACACCTACGCTTGCTCGTCGGAGCTGAACGGCGCTTCGGGCACATACATTAGCGGCATCGGCACCGCCTGCCACGAGTTCAGCCACTGTATGGGCATACCCGATATGTACGACACGCAGAACGGTGGCTGCTTCGGCATGGACGCTTGGGACCTGATGGACTACGGATCGTACGGCGACGACGGCTATGCGCCGGTTGGCTACAACACATACGAGAAGTGGGTGAGCGGATGGCTCGAGCCTACTATCCTAAGCGAGCCGTGCTACGTGAAGGACATGAAGCCGCTGGACGAGGCAGAAGAGTCGTACGTGGTGTTCAACGAGAAGAACAAGAACGAGTATTACATCTTCGAGAACCGCCAGCTGCAGGGCACCGACAAGGCGCTGCCCAACCACGGTATGCTCGTTATTCACATGGACTATAACCAGAAGGTGTGGGAGAGCAACGTTGTGAACAATACGTACAACCACCAGCGCTTCACGGTTGTGCCGGCTGACAACAAGCTGACGTCGGCGACCGTGACGGGCGACACATGGCCTGGCACGACGAAGTCGACGGAGCTGACCGACACATCGAAGCCTGCTGCTACGCTCTTCAACGCCAACAGTGACGGACGCAAGTTCTTGGGTAAGCCGGTGACGGAGATTGCGGAGAAGAACGGCAAGATCTCCTTCACGTTCATGGGCGGTCTCTCGCTCTCAGCGCCGCAGCCGAAGCTGGTAGACATGGCAGAGACTTCGTTCACGGGTGGCTGGAACGCCGTGGAGAATGCGGAGAGCTACACCATAGAGCTGCGCGAGAAGAGCGCTCAAGGTTCTGCTGACGAGGCGCTTATGCTGAGCGAGGATCTGAGCACATGGGGCGCTAACCTCACAGCCGACGGCTCAATCGACATTTCGGGTGCGCTTGACAGCAAGATGCAGAACGTAGGCTGGACGGGCGAGAAGGTGTTCGAGTGTCCGGGCTGCGCAAAGCTCGGTTCGTCGAAGAAGCAGGGCAACCTCACCTCGCCGCTCATCACCGACCACTCGGCTACGAGCGTTACGGTAAGACTCTCGGCGAGCGCTTATGGCAGCGATGCTGCTGAGGCTACGGTGTCGCTGCTCGACAAGGACGACAGCGTTATCTCGGAGCAGACGGTGGGCGTGGACGGCACGCTGACAACAGTGGTGCTTGCGAACGCTAACATGGACGACTATAAGGTGAAGGTGCAGCCGAAGAAGCGTGGCTACGTGTTCTCTATCGCCATCTACGACGGCGACTTCTCGGCTGAGGACTTCCAAAGCATGGGCGTGGCTGAGAAGGCTGTGATGAAGGCTTCGGCGCAGCGCTTCTCAGACATCAAGTCGACATCTTATAAGTTTGAGGGCTTGAACGCTGGGGCTACATACCAGTGGCGTGTGTGTGCTGTTGCTGGCAACGTGCTTTCGAAGTGGAGCGACTGGCAGACTGTAGACCTCAGCGCTTGGAGCACTATCGGCGATGTGACAGCGGACGCAACGCAGATGGCTGCGGATGACGTGGTGAAGGTGTTCTCTTCGGTAGGCACACAGCTCGGCACGATGACATACGGCGAGTTCTGCGGCAAGAATATGCCGAAGGGCGTGTATGTAGTGAAGAGCGATAAGGGTGCGCTGAAGGTTGCGAAGTAAAGATTTATTAGTAGCGGAAACTTTCTGCTACGGATAACAAAAAATGCTGCCCGGCAAACTTGCCGGGCAGCATTTTTTGTAACTATTATTAAAAAAAACTATGAATGCGAAGGTTGCAACTTTTATACTTCGACGGCGCTTGCTGCAATCTTCTTTTGCTTGAGGGCGTCGATAATTGTCTTGACATTTTCCGGCGTGTCCTCTACGGGGATGGTGTGCTTCTTAGCCTTCAGTATGTTGTTGAGCGCTGAGGGCGAGAGCTTGTAGCTCGAGCGGCAATACCTGCTGACGATGTTGAGTATGTCGGACTTCTGTGCGTTGGTTATCTTGCCCAGTAGCAGTATGTTGTACTTCATTTCGGGCTGCTTCACTTCCTCTGTCTTCGACTCTTCAGGCTTCTGCTCCTCCTTCTTCTCTTCCTTGTCGGGCTTAGGTGTTGTGGGAGTAGCAGGCTTTTTTTCGGTAGGTTGCTCTGCGGGCTTTGGCTTCTCTGCTGGTGTTGGCTCTGGCAGCACTTCGAGCTCATCGGGCTTCACCTCAACGAGTTGGTTGTTGAAGATTTCGAGGAGTTTCGAGATGCCCATCGGCATATCGGCTGAAGTAACGCTGAGATTGATGTCGATGCAGCGCTTGTTCATGTAGTCGGCTTTCGTCTCCTTGCTCACTTCGGCAGAGTCGCCAGGCGCAGAGTATTTGGCTTTCAGAGAGAGTTTTCTTGTGTCGTGATTCATCCGGCTCTCTGTGACGGTGGCCTGAAATGTGAGGTCGACGCGGTCTATCTGCAGATAAGGTACGGGCACGATGAGGAGCAGCGGCATGACGATGCGATGAACTTGTCCTGCTGACTCGAAGTAGAACGAGACGGTGACAGGTTCGAGGCTGGAGTCGTCGTCGCCAGCCTGTGTGAATACCACCTCGTTGAGGTATTGTAGTGTGGCCTGCGCCGCTTCTTCTTGCGCGTTGACGCAGGCTGAGAGCGGAGCGCCGAGTATGCGGTTGAAGTCGAGCTCTTGAAGAAGGCTTTCTTGGTTGTCAACGGGTAGAGCCATATTCTTGGGTTTAGAGGGTTATTGTAAAAAAATATTATTGTTCTTATAGGGTGTTGTTGGGCGTGTCGGGCGGCGTTGCAGAGTGGAGCGGTCGGATGCTCATGCCGTTTGCGGCGGCAATCTGCAGCAGTCGGGCGAGTCCGGGCGATGGTTGCTGCGCTTCTGCCTTTATCTCTACACGTATGTTGTTGCGCAGGTCGTACTGAGAGACGGCAGACTCCTCGAGCTGCTTGTTGGATGGCGAGAGCGAGACCTTCAGTCCCTGCAGTCGGTTGGTCTTAGAGGACATGATGCTGACGAAGAAGCTGAGGTTGGCGTTGTCAATCTGTAGGAACGGCAGTGGTACGAGCGAGAGCAGCGGCACGCGCATGGTGTATCGTTGTCCGTTCATCTGCAGAGCGAACGTGACCATGACCGGCTCTGCGCGTTCGCCTTTGTCGCAGAACGCCTCACGCCCGATCATCTCCATCGCCATCTCCGTAGCCTTTTGCTGTTCAGCGTTGCATACGGAGAGCGTATTGCGTATCATCTCAGAGAGCCAAAAGTTATCGTGCTTCTTTTTTTCTTGATCGTCCATTACTTCCTGAGTTTGCGTTCGTTTTCTAATATATAACTAACGAACTCCGTGTATGCCGTGTCGATGGCACCGTTTCTACGATAGCCGTTGGTTATGGTGTTGTTATATGGTTCGCCATACGTATACCATCCGTTGGGGCGTTTTTCGAAAGCCTCCAATTCTCTTTTAAGAATACGTTTGCCTTCTTTTGAGTTGATGTCATACGGATATATGTAGTATGCCGTATAAAGTGCACGTATCAGATGATTTCGCAGCCAGTCTTTCTTCTTGCATGCTTTGCGCAGTTTTTCCTGGCGGTCAATGTTCCATTTTATGCTTTGAGTAGGATCGAATGTACAGCAAGGGTGAGCTTTTCCGCTATTGGTCGGAGGCAATGCGAATGGTTTTTGAGGGTCAACATGCACTTTGCTTATGCGGCTTGCAAGGTTGGCCTTCTTTCTTTGCTCAATGAATTTGTCCCAATCTCTCTTCTTTTGCTCTTCTTCTTCCTTCTTCTTTCGAGCTTCCTCCTCTTTGCGCAGTTTCTCAAGTCTTTCCTGCTCTTGTTTTTTCTGCAGTTCGGCCTCTTTGCGCATTTTTTCGAGTCGTTCTTCTTCCTTCTTTCGAGCTTCCTCCTCTTTGTGCAGTTTCTCAAGTCTTTCCTGCTCTTCCTTCTTCTTGCGTTCCTCCTCTTGCTTTCTCAGTTCTTCTTGTTTTTTCAGTTCTTCGTTCCTTCTCTGCTCTTCACGTTCAGACTCTTGCTTTTTGTATTCAGCCAAAGCATTTACAAGAGCGCCCACCATACGCTCTTTCTTTTTAATGTGTTCGAGGCGTTTGCGCTCAGTCTCTCGTTTCATGTCCTCCACCTGCTGAGGCGTGAGCGTGTCGTGTACGATGAGATTGTTTGTGAAGAATTCGAGCATCTTCGCCATGCCAGAAGGCATAGAGCTTGTTGAGGCGCGTACATTGATGCCCATCTTGCTCTCAACAGATACCGATTGCTCGTCGTCCTCGGTGCGTGTATAGCCTTCCGTAGCATATTTCGCCTCTATCTTTCCGTCGTCGCATGCAGTGATATCCGCTGTGAAGTTCAGGTCGATATAGTCGATGTGCATATATGGAATAGGCACGATGGTCATAAGCGGCACTGTCATGTGTGTTTTCTCTCCATTCATTATGAATGTAAAGGTGACGGTGATTGGCTCGACACCTTCCGGGTCGAGTTCTGAGTTGGTCATTGTAAAGCCGCGTATGAAGTCGATGGTGGTTTGCGCAGCCTCTGCTTGAGCACGTACGCACGCAGCCAGCGGACCGCCTATGATGTTTCCAAAAGGAATGGAATTGAGGGCGCTCGCGACCTTGCTACCAGAGTTTGTATTAGGTCCATCTGCCATAGTATATAGTATTTATCGTTGGAAAGAACTTGCCTTGTTCAGGTTTTGCTGTGCATCGTTTACGTTTTTCAGTATCTCCATCGCACGTTTCGATTCGTTGCGGTTTATAGTGAGTGTCAGACCGCAATGCATACAGTGAAGTCCGCTTGAATAAAGCAGTTCGGGGATGGATGTAGGAATGAATGCTCCACACTGCGGACAGTTGAGTCCTGGGGTCTTTTGCTGATTGTTGTTCATCATAGCTGAAAGTGTTAATGGTTTTTGTTATTAATTTGTTAGTTCTGTTTATCCACCACCTTGATAGTGCTCTCGGTGGCTTGTAGCAGACCGCGCATGCCGTCGGGCAGCAGCACCGGTTCGAGTTTTATGTGCACCTTCACGTTCGTCATCTTCTGCATCGAGGTTGTTTCGTTCGTTGTGGTCTTTCCGCTGCGTAGCAAAGGATTTCTCTTTTTCGGCGTGCGTTGGTTGCCAAGTCGTACACGAACACCTGCAAGCGACTTGATTTTCTTCAGCAATATTTCTTGTTCTTCCTTGCTGAGGTCGTCGATGCTTGTCTTTTTCTTCTTTTGGTTGTAGATAGGGTAGTTCTCCTCGAATTTCTCAACATCCTGCTTTGTCGCAGTAGAAATGTCGATTTGCGCTTCGATGTCGAACGTAGCTTCTGCCACACGCAGCAAAGGTAGCGGCAACAGCGAGAGTTTCGGAATAGATACTATTTGCTCGCGTCCGTTAGAGTCGGTCATCTCGAAGTCGACCATCTTCAACCGTTCGTGTCCGTTCGAACCGTTCGCAGGTTCCAACGCATACGTACGCAACACATCCAGATAATCCTCGGCTGCCTTTTGGTCGGCTGCGATAGTCGACTCAATCAATGCGCTCAGCATGTCTGCCAAGTTCATATCAGTCGAATCGTTAAATTCGACTGGCAGTTGCGTATTCTCCGCATTTTGGTTATTGTCAATATCAGCCATAGTCGTATTATCAGAGGTTTTATGTTTCAGAAATCTTTACGCCGTTGCGCGTAGACACCTTCAGCGTGATGTTGTGTATAGCGCTCTCTGGCAGTTCTGCCAGCTGTTCGGCGTCCACAATCACGTCCAATGCCTTTATTTCGTCTTCCGACTTTTCTTCGAACAGTTCGCAAGTGTCTTCGATTGCGAAACGGAACGACAACTCAAGGTCGCCGATTGTCACGGCGGGCAGATTGAGCTGGTGCATGACGCCCGCTTCGCGATACTGGTCGGCGAGCGACTCTGTTAGTAGATTTGCCTGGTGCTGCGCAGACAGAACGTCGCGCAGCACTGAGGCTATTACATCTTGTAATCTTGCCATACTTAAATGGGTTTTTATGATACAAATACAATGCGAGTCAGTTCGCCAGCGGAAACCATGTAGACACCTTTAGCCTTGAAGATAAGCAGCATTTCGTCGCCACTCTCCAGCATGTCGGGCTTTGCTTCGCCTTCAATCGGCTCGCAGGTGACGTCTGTTGGTGCGTAAGCGCCTTTGCCGTTGCGGTATGATACAGATATGACTCCGTAGTTGTTCACGAGCGATATACGATCTGCCGAAACTTGCAGCGTTCCCTTCGGGTCGATCACTTCTGTCGAGTCGTCGAGTATTCCAAGCAATCGGTCGATGCCGCGTGGCATCTCGCCTTCGCTGGCTGTGATGCTGATGTCCATCGTTGATTCCACGCTGTAGCGCGAATCGCGAGTTGCGCCGGAGTCTTTCTTCGACGAGTAGCCGACTGACATTGTCGGTGTCGTAGATATCGTAGGCTTTGCGCCAGCAGCACTTGCAGCAGTTTTGTTTGATGAAGCAGCGGAATTGTCTGTTGAAGCAGCAGGCTCGTCACCAGTTTTTTCGTTATTGCCTTTTGAGGAAGAGTCCTTAGCCGGTTTTGCCGAAGCTGCCGACTTGCTGCCGTTGTCTGTTGACATTCCGGCGTTGATGGGTGTGCCACCGCTGCCTACCGAAGCAACAACTCCAGACATTGCGTTCACCTTAGCCTTGAACGTATAGCTCATCGTAGAGATGGAGAGGCGCGGAACTGGCATCAATGTGAGAAGCGGAACACGCATCTTCACCTGCTTGCCGTCGCGGAAGAAGTTCATCGTAACGTAAGTTATCTGTCCTTGTCCGTTTTCGTCCACCTTTATGCCTTCTTCGCGTATGTAGCTAAGCGTTTCCTTTGCCAGGTCGCGCTGCGCTTTCACAGCAGCACGGAGCGGATTGCCGATAAGTTCGTCGAAAGAGATTTTGCCCAACAGATTTATAGAGTCGGAAACGAAAGCTTTGTCAACCTGCACTTCGCTCAAATCTTTCATCTGATCGCCTAAGGAAGGAGTTTTTTCCTTTTTCTGAGCTGCATTATGGGCATCGCCCAATGCTCCAATTACGGATGTAGTTGTGTCAACAACCTTGTCGAGCGTGCTCTTTTCTTCTTTCTTCTTGCTATCGTCAGACTTATTGTCTTCGCTCTTTTCAGACTTTTTACCTTCATTAGACTCATGCCTTTGATTTTTGTCTTTGTCTGTAGAAGGTGCCGGCGGATTCTCTTCCGTAGGTGGTGATGAGCCACCTACCGGCATCAAATCATTGTTGTTATTCTCATTATCTGACATAGTTGGTTACTAATTAGTTACGTTAATGACCAGCATTCTTTCGCCAGCCTTTGCACAATAGAATCCCTCGTTCTTGAACACACACAGAATGCCTGAGTCGTCAGCTGCCTTTTGTAAGTCGGTAGATGTCAATTCTGCTTTAGGTTTAAAGTCCTCATATTTGTATAACTTGATATCTTGTGGAGCGTAGTACCCCTCTGTATTCTTGTACGAAATATAAGTGCTGCCGCCATCCTTCAGGCTTACCACCTGGTTAGACACGTTCAGCTCACCCTTTGTGTTGATAGAGTCGATAGAGGTGTTCAGCATTTCTAACACTTTAGCCATACCAGCTGGCATATCGTCCTGACCCGCCTTAACGTTTACGTCCATAGTGTACTCCACGCTGTACTTAGATTCGCGTGTAGCGGTGGAGTCCTTCTTACTCGATATGCTTGTGCTCAATTCCAGACTCGATTTCACAATGCCTATATTGACACTGGTGTTCGATTTCATTCCCATCTCCATAGCGGTCGATTTCTTGTCGGTCTGCGATGTGGCAGATGCCGCCGAGATGCGCGCCTTGAATGCGATGTCAATCTCTCGGATTGCCATGTAAGGAATAGGCACAATTGTCAGCAATGGCAGACTGAGAGTCACCGAATGTCCGTCTTTACGGTATTCGAAGTTCACGTATATAGCCTTTTTCCCGCCGTCTTCAGTGTCTGTGAGTCCTACGTCTCGTATGAACTCCCACGATGTTAGCGCCGCTTGTTTCTGCGCTTCGACACAAGCAGAAAGCGGTCCGCCGATGAGAGTGCCAAAAGGTAGTGACTGTAAGGCATTGTTCGCGACGGTAGAAGGTGTCGTATCAATCTTTGCCATAACCTTTAGAGTTAAATGTTTACGAATAGATGCTCTTTTTGTGAGGCATCGTGAACAAATATGCAAAGGTTTACTCCTGCTTCAAAACCTTTACGCTAACCTTCTGTACATCGCCGCATGATATGATATATTCTTTATCCGACGGGAGAAGCATGAACTCCATAGTCTTGTCCATCTGGTTGACCATGGCTTCTTTGGCATTTTCACACTTAATGTTTGTCGGGTCATACAAGCCATTTGGAGTCTTGTACTGAGCGATAACCTTAACCGGTAGGTATTTAGTGGCATTCTGACCACTATTCGGGTCCTTCTCTGCGTAGAACGTTGTGTCGTTCACGCTCAGTTCGCCGTCGGGTGAACAAAGGTCCATAGCCGCTCCGAGCATCTCGAGAATCTTTGCCATGCCAGCCGGCATCGACTCCTGACCTGCGTGTACAGCAACATCGATAGTTGCCTCTACGCTGAACTTCGAATCTTGCGTGCTCTTAGAATCGCGCTTTGTAGAGAAGGTTGAGTTGATAGTGGTTGTCTTTTTTCTGAACCACCCCGTTTTTCTTGTCGATTTTTTGGTTCCTTTAGATTCGTATTCTGTCTCGGTGCTACTCGATTCGCTCTCCACACCATTAACTGTAGCCTTAAAGCTGATGTCAATGCTGTTGATTGCGATATACGGAATCGGAACGATAGCTATCATCGGAACGTTGATAACCACCTTGCGACCATTCTGAATAAAGCTGAAGCTAACATAGACAGCCGACTTTTCGCCAGTCTCCTTGTCTTCGTTCAGACATACATTGTTGATGAAGTTGATACTTGTCATTGCTGCATCGTTCTGCGCTTGAATACAAGCGTTAAGCGGACCGCCGATAAGATTATCAAACGGAAGTCCCTGCAGTGTACCGATAGATTTGTTTGCTACATCCATAGGTTTAAGTTTTAAAAAGTTATAGGTTCTTTGCTTAGACCTACTGACAAGATAGAACCTTATAAATTCTTGCCAAGTCTGTTTGTGTTAATGTTTTTTTGTGTCGTGTTGTTGGGGCGTTTGTTATGAGAGTCTTACTTAGCTGCGTACGCCTTGTAAGCGTTGAGCAGTTTTGTGTCGTACTGGTTCTTGGCGTATTCGCTTCCGTTGTATAGACGTGCGAAGGTAGCCCACTTCTTTGCTTGTAGTGCGGCGTGCATCTGTGGGTTCTTTGTTATGAATCGGCAGAAGGCGAGCAACTGACTGCGTTCGCTCTGGCACATAGCGCTTACGAACTGCGCTACGGTTTTGAATCCGCAGAGTGCGTACTGGAAGCCCATAATCTGGAACATTCCCCAACTTGCCGAAGCGTTGGCTGCGTCAGCGTTTATCTTGCGTGCCTGCTCGAGGCGTGCGTATTCGCCGATGCCACCTTTGTAGTGGGTCTTTGTCCACTTCGGGTAGAGTATGGAGGCGTTTGCTGCCTGGTATTTGGCAGGATCTATTTTGCGCAGCTGCAGCTGTCGCCAGAAGATATGACCTTCGAAAAGTAGTTGTGGCTTGCCTGCGGCGAGGAATCCTCCGCGTCCGGCTGTCTCCACTTTCTGCACCGACTTGAGCGCTGCTGTCTCGCAGTCGAGTAGGAGAGCGGCTAATCGGAAGTCGTCTTCGGTGAGTCGTGCGGCTGCCGGGCGCTGATGGAAGAAGAGCGCCTGCCATGTAGAGTAACCGACGATGCCGTCAGCTACGAGTTGTAGACTTTGCTGGAATGCCTTTACAGCGGCGAGTGTGCCGGGGCCGAATGCTCCGTCAGCGGTTAGCTTGTTACCAATACGGTTGAGTTCTGTTTGTAGTATCTTTACTGCGGCGTCACGCATTCCGAGTTTTAAGGTTTTCATAGTGGTTGTGGTTTTAGTTTAACGTTTTTGTGTTTGGTTGGGGCAAATATAGCGAAAATTTTAAAAGTAAAAAAGTAAAAAGGTAAAAAAGTAAAGCGGTTTTAAGTTTTTTTTGGGAGTTAGGATGAAAAAATCCGTTTAATCGGGTTAATCGGTTGTTTGGTTGAGGTTGTTTAACAACGGATTAAGCGGATTAAACGGATTTTCTTTGTGGCTGTAATTGTGGTGTGTGTGGGTGTGTGGCTACGGCAGGAATGCCGTAGCCTCCTACGGGGTAGGCTCTTATGTTACTTCACGACGATTTCGTCGGTGAAGAGCCATCCACCGTCCTCGGTAGTGCTGCCCTGCACGCGGATATAGCGTGTGCTGGCTTTGCCTTTCCATGCGAAGTTGCGGAAGCCGAGCTGTATGTCGCGGTCAACGGGAGTAGACTTGCTGTAGACCTCCTTGAAGTTCTTGCCGTCCTCGCTGAACGAAATCTTGTACTCAGACGGGAAGAACACCCATGCGCCGTACGCCTGCATGAAGTCGGCAGCCACAGACGAAATCTTCTGCACCTTGCCGAGGTCGATGGTGAGGTCGAGACAGTAGCCCTTATTGCCGAGGAAGCCCTGCCATTTCTGGTCGCCGTATGTCCATCCGCCGTGCTGTCCGTCTACGAGAGTCTTGTCGCCCTGCGCCTTGTACTTGTCCTCGTAGCGGTGGTTGAAGGTGATGTTGCAACCGAGCGCCTTGTGCTTGGTAGTCTTGAACGACTCTGGGCGTTCGCCGCGCTCCTTCTTGAGGTCGAAGGTGTTGACGCCCTGCTTGTGCAGACGCTCACACTCGACGATGGCACGCTTGCGGAACTCGGGGTAGTTCTTGGTCTTTGTGCCGTTCCATCCGATCTCGGCGATAGCCAGAGCACGCGGATAGAGCATATACTCTACATGCTCAGCTGTAGGCACGTATTCGGTCCAAAGGTTAGCCTGCACACCGGTGATTTTGTTGCGGACATCCTCGGGCAGAGTGCCGCCAGGCACGTAGCTGTATACCTTTTCGAGCGGAAGGAAACCGCCGATAGCCTCAGGCTGAGTGTCGGGAGCGTCCTGATAGTAGTCGAGATACCAGTAGCCGCTGGGCGAGAGCACTACGTTGTAGCCGTGGTCGATGGCCTCTTGCGCCTTTTCGAGACCGCGCCACACCATTACGGTGGTGTTCTGGGCGAGGTTGCCCGCAATCACTTCGTCCCAACCTACGAGCTGTCGTCCGTGTTCGGTGAGGAACTTGCCGAAGTGGGCGATGAGGTGCGCCTGCAGACCGTCCTTGTCTGTTCCCAGCTCCTTCATCTTCTGCTGGCAGAGCGGACAAGAAGGCCATGAAGCCTTGTCTGCCTCGTCGCCACCGACGTGGATGTACTTAGAGGGGAAGATGTCCATCACCTCTTTCAGCACGTTCTCGAGGAAGTCGTATGTAGCGACGCTGCCCGGGCAGAAGTCCATCTGCTTGTAGGGTTCGTGCGTGCAAGAGAGTTCGGGGTAGGCGGTGAGCACCTCAGCCGAGTGTCCCGGCATCTCTATTTCTGGCACGATGGTGATGCCACGCTCAGCAGCGTAGCTCACGAGGTCGCGCAGCTCGTCCTGAGTGTAGTAGCCGCCGTAAGCGCCAGCTTCGCCCTCGTGCATATACTTGCATCCGAGCTTGCTCCACTCCTTCCATGTCTTTCCTTCGCGCCACGCAGCGAACTCGGTGAGGCGCGGGTAGCGCTTAATCTCGATGCGCCATCCGGCAGCGTCGGTGAGGTGGAGGTGGAGTCGGTTGAACTTGTACTGCGCCATGACGTCGATCTGCTTCTTGAGGAACGAAATGGGCTGGAAGTGGCGCGACACGTCGAGCATGAGCGAGCGCCACTTGAAAGCCGGAGCGTCAACAACGTCGCAAGCCATGACGGCGTTCTTCTGCTTCAGCTGTTTCACGGTCTGCCAAGCGAAGCGGAATCCGTCGGCAGAAGCGGCACTGATGAGCAGCGTGTCCTTAGTGACGTGGAGGCGGTAAGCCTCGGGCGATGAAGCGCCGTCGAGACGTGTGAAGCGCACCACCTGACGAGCGTCGTCTGCGGTGTTGGCTGTGAACTTCTTAGAGTAGATGTTCTCTGCCTCGGCGCCAACCTCGTTGACAACCTTCAGCTTAGCGTTGGTGCTGAACGCGCCCTTGCCCGCAACGAACGACTGCGGCTTGGGGAGCAGCGACTGCGCAGAAGCGGCAGAGGCTGTGAGGATGCAGCCGAAGAAGAGGGCTGCTAATGATTTGTTTGTCATCTTTGTAGTGTCAGTTTTTAAAAGTTATACGGGGTTAAAGTTTCTTATTTGTCGAGGAAGTAGGCAGCGTATACCAGCGCCAGCATGAGAGCGGCGATTATGGACACCACGACGAACATTATTCGTGCGTACTGCTTCCTTCTGTGTATAGCGCGCAGATTGTTCTCGCGGAAGATGTCTATATCGTCGCGGCGATCTCTGCGGCTGTGCTTGTGTTTATGTTCTGGCATCGTATGAGATTTTTTTATTTGTTTGACAAATCAAGAAAAGCGTTTAAGGCCGTGTGGCGTTTAGAACTTTACGTCGAGCTGCAGGTCGAACATGTTGTAGTTCGACTTGTTCAGACTGCGGTCGTTGACACGCGCGTATTCGGCAGCCACCATGACGTGCTTGCCAATCCAGTAGTTAGCACCGATCTCGTACTGAGTCTTCGATGTGTGCCAATCGGCCTGCGGACGGTAGAGGTCGTAGCGAGCCTTTGCATAGAGTTTCTTGCTAATAACCGGCGCAATCATGAGCGCGTAGAAACCGTCGGCCTTGTCGCCAGCAGCGTAGTTGATAGTGCAGTCGGTCTCCTTGCCCGAAGCGTTAGATGTCTTGAAGCCGTAGCCCTGACTGTGTATGTACTCCGAACGCACGGTCCAGTCGTGAGCTGCATACTCGGCGCTGATGGCATAGCGGTTCTTCTCGAGCGAGCGCACGCCGTTCTTTGTCTGCTCCACGCCGTTAGCGTCTACCTCCGTCCATGTGCCCTTGCGAGCATACGAACCGGTCCAGCCGAAGGCGCCGATGCGCAGGCCCTTCACGGGAGCCACCCATACGCCGCCGATGACGTCCTTGCGCTGGTCTACATCCTTCATGTTAGTGCCCTGACCGTTGAAGACGCCCACCTGATAGTGGAGGTAGTGGTGTCCGTCGGCTGCCTTGAGCAGATCGCCCTGCAGCTGTACGCCGATGTCGCGTCCGTTGCTTGAGTGTTCGCCGTTGCGGTCGCTGAATCCGGCGAGCTTAGTGACGTTCTGCGAGTAGCTCATGAAGCCCTGCGTAATGGGGTGCATGGGGTTTTCGAAGGTGAACGGACGCTTGAACTGACCCGCTTTCACCTTGAACGCATCGTACTTCTGCCACTCGGCGAACGCGTCGACCATTCGTGGCGACACGGTGAGGTTCGACGTGTTGCCGTTCACCTGCAGCTGCGCCTTCCAGTAGAAGTCCTTTGCCACGCGTCCTTCGAGTGCCATACGCACCATACGGATGTTGAACGAGTTGATATCCTTTTCGCCCTTGTTGCTTTCCTTGTCGCTGTACTGATACTGCGACATGATGTAACCGCTGAACTTGATGTCGCTAAGCACCTTCAGCTTAGCTTCTTTCTCTTGTGCTGACACACTGCCGAAAGTGAGAGCGGCGAGTGCGAGAGTTGCTAATGTTTTCATTATGAGTTTTGAATTTTGAGTTTTGAGTTTTGAGTTTTGAATTGTTGCGACATGCGTCGCAATTTTGAATTTTGAATTTTGAGTTGAGAGTTGCGAATTCAAAATTCCAAATTGATTAATTCCTAATCGGCGTAGCCGACAATTCAAAATTCAAAACTCAAAATTCAAAATTGTTCTTTTGGAAGAAAAACCTACGGCTTTTCTTCCAAAAGAACGACGTTCTCCACGTGCGGCGTATGCGGGAACATGTCCACCGGCTGCACCGCCATCACCTTGTACGCCACATCGAGCGCCTGCAGGTCGCGTGCCTGCGTAGACGGGTTGCAGCTGACGTAGACGATGCGCTTCGGGTGAGCGCGCAGGATGGTGTCTATCACGTCCTGGTGCATACCGGCGCGTGGTGGGTCGGTGATGATTACGTCGGGGCGTCCGTGCTTCTCGATGAACTCGTCGTTGAGAATGTCCTTCATGTCGCCGGCGTAGAACTTGGTGTTGCCGATGTTGTTCACCTCAGAGTTCACCTTTGCGTCCTCGATAGCCTCCGGAACGTACTCGATGCCGATCACCTCGCGTGCCTGACGCGCCACGAAGTTGGCGATGGTGCCTGTACCGGTATAGAGGTCGTACACCAGTTCGTCGCCGGTGAGCTTGGCGAAGTTGCGAGCCACCGAATAGAGGTGATAAGCCTGCTCCGTATTGGTCTGGTAGAAACTCTTCGGACCGACCTTGAAGCGCAGGTCCTCCATCGTCTCGAAGATGTGGTCGTTGCCCTTGAAGACAGAGAGGTCGAGGTCGCCGAATGTGTCGTTGCACTTCTGGTTGTCGACATACATGAGCGATGTTATCTCGGGGAACTTGTCGGCGATGTGCTGCAGCAACGCCTTGGCGCGCTGCTCGTCGCCCTCCTCGTCGTAGTGGAACTGTATGAGCACCATCCACTCGCCCGTGTTCGAGTTGCGTATCATGATGTCGCGCAAGAGACCGTGCTGCTGTCTGAGGTCGAAGAAGGTCATGCCGGTAGAGAAGGCATAGTCGCGTATGGCGTTGCGAATCTTGTTGTGCAGGTCGTCCATGAGCCAGCACTTCTCGATAGGCAGAATCTTGTCGAAGGCTCCGGTGATGTGGAATCCGATGCCGTTCATGTTGTCGAACTGCGTGCCCTCGGCAATCTGCTCGCGTGTGAGCCATCGCTTGTTGCAGCAGCCGAACTCCAGCTTGTTGCGGTATTCTTTGATGTGCACCGAGCCCATGATAGGCATGAACTCCGGCAGATCTATCTTTCCGATGCGTGTGAGCTGGTCGAACACCTGCTTCTGCTTGGCCTTCAGCTGTTCCTCGTAGGGCAGGTTCTGCCATTTGCATCCGCCGCAGATGCCGAAATGCTCGCACATCGGCTCTGTGCGTACGTCGCTCTTCTTGATGAAGCGTATTACTTCAGCCTCGCAGTAGCTGTGCTTCTTCTTGCGCACCTGCAAGTCAACCACGTCGCCGGGTACGGCGAACGGCACGAAAACAACCATGTCGTTGACGTGTGCCAGTGATTTTCCTTCGGCAGCAACCGCCTCAATAGTTACGTTCTCGAGTATTGGTAGTGGTTTCTTCTTTCTTGACATTATTATATATGTATTGTTTTAGAGTGCAAAATTAGAAAAATAATTTGAAAGTTTCAAATTATATACAAAAATAAGAAGGTTACAAAGTCACAAGCAAAACGCCCCGAAGGGGCAACACCACATAGCCAAGGGCGACGCCCTTGGCTATGTGGTGTTGGGCTTTCAGCCCGTATTGATTGAGTTTCGACTTTAAAAATCACTTGACGCCCAGTTCGGCGATGCCCGTTGCTTCGCCAGCCACGACCATGCGCTCGGCGCGCAGCTTCAGATAGCGTGTCTTTGTAGCGTTGAACGATACGGTCTGCAAGATAGGGTTGTTCTGCAGGTTAGAGAACTCGCCGCTCTTCAGCACACGTTCGTTGCCGCCCTTGGCGTCGCACGCCGCGATGGTGTATGTATGGATGAGTCCGCGTCTGCCTTCGCTCTGGTCGGGCAGATACTGCAATGCAGAAATCTCCTGCTCGCTGCCAAGGTCGATGAGCACTTCGTTGCCTTTGCAGAACCAAACGGTCTGCGGGTTGCGGTCGGTAGCCTTCTCCCACTCAGCCTTGTCGGCGCCGAGGATAGAGAACGGCAGAGACTTGATGGCCTCGGCTGTGGGGTTCCATGTGAGCTGTGCGTCCTTTCCGCCGTAGTAGATGCCCACGTTGTTGAGGCAGATTGGTCCGCGCGAGTCGATGATGCGCACGCGCACGCTCTTTGCCTCCACGGTGCGGAAGCGCAGCAGGCGCTTGTAGCCGATGGTTGTTGTCTCCTCGCCCTGCTCAACGCTGCGCCATGTCTTGCCGTCGAGATACTCTACGGCGAACTTCTTCACGCGCTGTCCGAGCGGTATGTACTCCTGCAGCATGATGCGGTTCATGAGCTGCGGCTTCTTGAAGTCGAACGTGATGGTAGCCGATGTGACGCCGTCGGCAGTAGCCCAGTAGGTGTCCCACGAGTCGTCGGTCATCGCCTTTGCCGCGAACGCCTTGCCACGCTCGTTGCTCACCTTCGGTGTCATGCCAGCCACGAGGTTGTGCTGCAGCTCGCGCTGAATCAGCTTGTGGAAGTTGACGGCGTTAGCCGAGTCGATAGGGTGGATGAGACCTTCGCGGTCGACGGGGAAGTTGAGCAGCAGCGTAGCGTTGTGGCCCACCGAGCGGTAGTAGAGGTCGGCAAGCTGTTCGGGCGACTTCACACGGTCGTCCTCCTCCGGATGATAGAACCAGCCCGGACGGATAGACACGTCGCACTCGGCAGCCGTCCACTGGTCGCCGTCGGCGTGTCCGTACTGCAGTTCGGGGTAGTTGGGATAGCCCGGATAAACCGTGTTCTTGCGCAGGAATGCCCAGTTGGTCTCGCCTGCGAAGCCCTTCTCGTTGCCCACCCAGCGGCATCCCGGTCCGCCGTCGCCGAACACCACGGCGTTGGGCTGAATGCTGTCGAGCATGGCGAAGATATGCGGGTAGTTGTAGTAGTTCTTGCGGTCGATAGTGCGCGAGTCCTTTGCGCCGCCATAGTAGCCGTCGCCGCCGTTGGCTCCGTCGAACCACACCTCGAACACGTCGCCGTAGTTGGTGAGTAGGTCGTGGAGCTGAGCGTAGAAGTAAGGCAGGTAGCCCGGCGTAGCGTAGTCGGCACGCGAGCGGTCCCACGGCGAGAGATACACCGCGAACTTCAGTCCGTACTTCTTGCAGGCGTCAGACAATTCGCGCACGATGTTTCCCTTGCCGTTCTTATACGGCGAGCGTGTCACGTTGTAGTCGTTGCCCTCGAAGGGCCAGAGGCAGAAACCGTCGTGGTGTTTTGCTGTGAGAATGACGCCCTTCATGCCCGCTGCCACGAGCGTCTTTGCCCACTGTTCGCAGTCGAGGCGTGTGGGGTTGAACGTAGCAGGGTCGGAGTCGCCGTAGCCCCATTCGCGGTCGTTGAAGGTGTTCAGACCGAAATGGATGAAGGCGTAGGTCTCCATGCGCTGCCAGTCGATCTGCTTCTGCTCGGGGAGCGGCAGGATAGGGGCAGGCGCCTTTACTGAGCTCTGTGCCGACGCGGTGAGGCTGGCAAGAGCTATTGCAGACGAAAGGATAAGTTTGCGGTTCATTGCTTGTATATTTTGATTTTTAATACTTCGTGTAGATTATTTCAGCCTTGTATGCTGTTTTTAAAAAGTAGCTGTTAATTCTGCAAATTTACTGCTTTTTTCTGACAATATGCTTGTTGCAGCCACTTTTTTGTTGTGCTTATATTATATAATGTAGGCAAGGCTTTATGACTGCACCAACAAAAGTAGCGGAGGCCGGAGACCTCCGCTACTTTTTTAGCTCAGTTTGCAGCGTTTTGTCATCGTGCTCCGTTCGCCGTCCGATCGGATTGCGTCCGCC
>ENA-ORSA01000742-ORSA01000742.1-human-gut-metagenome-genome-assembly--contig:-NODE-742-length-32852-cov-4.099277_pt1 | contig 32852 bp, 25 predicted proteins | sample MGYA00242179_ERZ509142 | MGnify/ENA primary metagenome ERZ509142 (study PRJEB26280, sample SAMEA2338659) | human gut metagenome | biome: human gut; feature: human-associated habitat; material: faeces... | reverse complement strand
CACTATGGCCGTTATGTTGCGTTGCCTTTCGGCGAGCGTTGTGTTTTTTATGGATGATGTGCGGCGTCGCGCCGTCCGCCTGCTTCTTGCCGTTATGCCGCCTGTCGGCCAGTTTTCTGGGTAGCGGATGTAGTCAAGGTGTATGCCGTCAATGTCGTACCGGCTCGTTATCTCACTGCAAATAGAGGCTATATAGCCGGCGGCCGCAGGGTTGGCCGGGTTGATGTACCCCTCGTCGCCTATCCTTACGGCGAGGCCGGGATGCTTCTTGCGCAGCGACTGGCATCCGGCGGAGCCCCATTTGCCTATCGGCACGGCCACCACCCATGCCTGTATCTCCATTCCGCGCTTGTGGCATTCGTCCGTGGCGAAGGCCAGCGGGTCGTAGCCCGGCGGGCGTCCGGGCGTGCCTGTGAGGCAAGCGTCCCACGGCTCGATGGCCGACGGATATACAGTTGTTGCGCGGATGCGCGCCTGGAACAGCACGGTGTTTATGCCTGCGGCATGGAGCTTGTCGAGAATGCCGCATAGTTCCTGTTGCTGCTGACGTATCGAAGAGGCTCCGGTGGCGCTGGTGCGCGGCCAGTCGAGGCCTGACAGGGTGGTGAGCCATACGGCCCTGACTTCGTGTTTGGGTAATTTGCCGTGCTGTTGTGCCGCGGCCGTGGCGAGAGACATTATCGCCGTTATGATGATAAGTGGCAGTCTGTTTGGTATTTTCATTTGTCTGTTTGTCTGCATGGGTTGCAAAGTTACGGTTATTTTTGGTATTTTCAAATTTAATGTTTACTTTTGCAAATCGATTATCTTAAAGAAACAGGAATGAAGAAATTTGCTATGTTGTTGGCTGCCATGCTTATAGCAGTGGCCGCCCGTGCCCAGTTTGAGCAGGGCAAGTGGTATGTCGGGGCATCGGTTACGGGGCTTGATATAAGCTACAGCGGTGCCGAGGAGTTTAACATAGGGCTTGACGCCAAGGCCGGATACCTGCTTGCCGACGACTGGATGCTCTTGGGGCAGGTAGGATGGCAGCACAGCGGGCTTGAAGGAGCGGCCGACAGGGTTACGCTTGGCATCGGCGGCAGGTATTACATCATACAGAACGGCCTGTATCTGGGCGTCAATGCGAAGCTGGTACATGCCAACCATAATTATAATGACCTTATGCCGGGGCTGGAGGTAGGTTATGCTTTCTTTTTAAATAAGACAATAACCATAGAGCCTGCGGTGTATTACGACCAGTCGTTCAAGAACCATTCTGACTATTCAAAGGTTGGTTTCAAGGTAGGTGTAGGAGTTTATCTGTAATTTTATAAGTGATTATGTATTCAGTAGACGAATTGGAAGACAGGCTTATCGACCTGGCGTTTGCCGAGGATATAGGCGACGGCGACCATACAACGCTGTGCTGCATTCCTGCGGATGCAATGGGAAAGTCGCACTTGCTGATAAAGGAAGACGGCATATTGGCAGGCGTGGAGGTTGCCAAAAGGGTGTTTGCAAGGTTTGACCCAACCCTTGAGGTTGAGGTGCTGATGGGTGACGGGGCCAAGGTTAAGAAAGGCGACGTTGCCATGATAGTTGCCGGAAAGGTGCGCTCTTTGCTCCAGACGGAGCGGCTTATGCTGAACATAATGCAGCGCATGAGCGGCATTGCCACGATGACGCATAAGTATGTGGAGCGCCTGAAGGGCACGAAGACACATGTGCTCGACACGAGGAAGACCACGCCGGGTATGCGCATACTTGAAAAGCAGGCCGTAAAGATAGGCGGCGGGATGAACCACAGGATTGGCCTTTTCGACATGATACTTCTCAAGGACAACCATGTTGACTTTGCCGGAGGAATCAAGAACGCCATCGACCGTTGCCATAAGTACCTTAAAGAGAAGTCGCTCGACCTTAAGATTGAGATAGAGGTGCGCAATTTCAGCGAGATACAGCAGGTGCTGGATTGTGGTGGAGTGGACCGGATAATGTTCGACAATTTCTCTGTTGACGACACGAGGACTGCCGTTGAGATGATAGCCGACAGATATGAGACGGAGTCGAGCGGCGGAATAACGTTCGACACAATACGCCAGTATGCCGAATGCGGCGTTGATTTCATTTCTGTCGGAGCCTTGACACATTCGGTCAAGGGTCTTGACATGAGCTTTAAGGCTTGTTGAATATCTAATTGATAGTAAGGCAGTTAAGTGGATTTGCCGTTTCGCATACATCCTTTTAACTGCTTTAACTATAAGAATACATATATGTCTTTTCTTGTAACATTGCTTTGTGCGTCTGTCCTGTCGTTCGGCTCGCCCGTCAATTATCCCATATCGTTGGCCGGCAACTTCGGAGAGCCGCGCCCCAACCACTTTCATGGGGGCATCGACGTCAGGACGGGACAGGTGGAGGGTAAGCCGATATTTTCCGTGGCCGACGGCTATGTAAGCAGGGTTACGGTAGGCTTGGACGGTTTCGGCAATGCCGTTTATGTCCGTCATCCGGGCGGTATCACTACGGTATATTGTCATTTGAAGAAGTTTGTGCCGCAGCTGGCTGCCATGGTGCGTAAGTGGCAGTACCAAAATCAGACGTGTTTCGCCGACCTTCGGCTTCGCCCAACCGATTTCCCTGTGACTAAAGGGCAATTCATCGCCGTTAGCGGCAACACCGGGGCGAGCAAAGCTCCACATCTTCACCTTGAGTTTCATTCTACAAAGACATGGGATTTTATCGACCCTCTTGACTATCTGAAAGACTTTGTCACTGACACTACAAAGCCTATCGCACATTCGTTCATGGCTTACCCGGTGGAGGGTGAGGGTCTGTTCTGCGGTTCGCAGCGCAAGCAGTCGTATGGCTTTACATCCACAGACCTTGCACGGGAGTTCATGGCCTGGGGCAAGGTTGGTTTCGGCATATGGGCGAACGACTATATGGAGGGCAGTTACGGCATACTCGGAGTGCACCGGACGACGTTTGAGGTTGACGGTGTTACGGTGTTTGAGAGCGTGGTAGACAGCATTCCCGACCATTGCAACCGTATGGTGAACTCATGGAGTGACTACGACCATTACTGCCGCACGCATTTATGGTACATGAAGTCGTTTGCAGACCCCGGCAATACTTTGCCTATGCTCCATGCAGGCACGGCTGACAGGGGCATTGTTACATTCGACGAGGAGCGCGATTATCATTTGGCATATACAGTGTCGGATGTTTTCGGGAATTCCCGTAAATATACTTTTACCGTGAAGGGAAGGCGGCAGGGCATACCTAAGGCAAGGCGGCGGAGCGTGATGAACATGTTGTGGCATGACCGTATGAACAGTTTTCAGCGTCCGGGCCTTATGCTCCTTGTCGCCCAAGGCCTTCTCCCTGACGATGTGGAGCTGTCGCCGAGGGTGAAGGCGAAGCCTGGTGCGTTGTCTGACGAGTGGAGTTTTTACGGAAAGTCGTACCCCCTTTTCGACTGGGCGAAGATATCGTTGAGGTTGAAACACAAGGTGAAAGACCCAAGTAAATTGTATATAGTAAGTCATTACGGCGTAGACCGCAACATGGGCGGAACGTTCAATGACGGCTGGGTTACAGGTCGGATGCGTGAGCTTGGCGCAAGTTACGAAATCGCCTATGATGACACGCCGCCCGTATTGTCGGCTTTTAGTGCTTCGGGTGGGAGGCTGCGCGTGTTGGCGTACGATAAGCAAAGCGGCTTGCGGTCGCTGAAAGGTTATGTTGACGGCCGCTTCGTGTTGTTTGAGTATATGGAGAAGGCCGGCGTGTATGTCTGCAACTTGAAGGATGCACCGGTGTCAAAGACGGGCAAAGAGCACTCTGTGAAGCTCGTAGCCGTTGACGAGCGCGGCAACCGCAGCGTGTTTACGTCGCAGTTTGAGTATTGACAATCAATAAACAAAACAAGGATATGAAGAGATTATCTACAATGCTGGTTGTGCTGGTAGCGTATGTTTACGCCACGGCATGTACAAATTTCATCGTCGGCAAAAAGGCAAGTGCCGACGGTTCAGTGTTCACCACTTATAATGCCGACGACTACGGCATGTTCATAGGTCTTTGCCATTTCCCGGCAGGGAAGCACGCCAAGGGAGAGATGCGCCAGATATATGATTGGGACACGAAGGAGTATCACGGCCAGATACCCGAGGCGAGGGAGACATACAACGTCATCGGCAACATCAACGAGTATCAGGTCAGCATCGGCGAGACCACCTTCGGAGGCCGTCATGAGATGGTTGATACAACTGGTGTGCTCGACTACGGCTCGCTTATATACATAGCCCTGCAACGTTCTAAGACGGCGCGCGAGGCCATCAGGGTGATGACTACGCTGGCCGAAACTTACGGCTATTGCTCCGAGGGCGAGACGTTTTCCATCTGTGACCCCAATGAGGCATGGATTATGGAGATGATGGGCAAGGGACCGGGCAGCAAGGGCGTTGTGTGGGTGGCTTTGCGTATTCCCGACGATGCCATCTGTGCACATGCCAACCAGAGCCGCATACGCACTTTCGACCAGAAGGACAAGGAGAATGTCATGTTCTCCGATGACTGCATCAGCTTCGCACGTGAAAAAGGATGGTTCAACGGGAAGGATGAGGATTTTAGCTTTTGCGAGACTTACGCATACCCCGACTTCTCCGGCCGCCGCTTCTGTGAGGCCCGTGTGTGGAGCTTCTTCAACCATTTCTCCGACGATATGGAGCGTTACCTGCCTTATGCCGAGGGCAAGTTGAAGGACGCTGAGCCAATGCCGCTGTGGATTGTTCCGAACAGGAAGGTAACATTGCAGGACATGCGTGACTGTATGCGTGACCATTATGAAGGCACTCCGTTTGCCCTTGACAATGACCCAGGGCAGGGACTGTGGGGTATGCCTTACCGCCCTACGCCGCTTACGTTTAAGGTTGACGGCAAGGAATACTTTAACGAGCGGCCTACGTCAACGCAGCAGTCAGGCTTTTCGTACATAGCCCAGCTTCGTTCATGGCTCCCGCGGCAGGTAGGCGGCATACTGTGGTTTGGTAACGACGACGGCAACATGGTGGCATACACTCCAGTGTATTGTGGCAATACTGTGCAGCCCGAATGCTACAATACGCCCGGTGCCGACGCTGTGACATTCAGCGATAGGAATGCCTATTGGGTGTGCAATTGGGTAAGCAACATGGTATATCCGCGCTACATGATGATGTTCGGGTCGCTGAAAGAGGTTAGGGACTCTCTTGAGGCAAGCTATGACGCAGCGCAGGCCGCTGTTGAGGCCGAGGCCGTGCGCCTTTGTGGCACTGACGTGGCGGAAGCCGTCAGATACCTTAATGCTTACAGCAACGACAAGGCGCAGCAGATGCTTGCCCGTTGGAAGGAGCTGGCCGTATATCTCATCGTGAAATATAACGACATGACCGTGAAGCCAGAAGAGAATGGCCGCTTCAAGCGTACTGCCACAGGGCTTGGCGCCACTGTCGAGCGACCCGGATATACAGACAAGGCCGCCCGTGAGATTGTCAAGGCCGCAGGCGACAGGTATGCAGTGCCGGAACAATAAGAGTGAAAAGTGAAGAGTGAAAAATCCATTACCATACGAGACATTTGGATTTTTCACTCTTCACTTTTAATTCTTCACTTAATCACTTCTGCCTTTATTATCCTTATATCTTCCTTCGGGCGTGCATTCTCATCGGTGTCAGCCCAGTCTATTTCCTTTACAACGTCAAGTCCTTCTATGACTTCGCCGAATACTGTATATTGCCCGTCGAGGTGTGGCGTCCCGCCCATAGTTTTGTAGGTTTCGCGTACATCGGGCGTCAGCTTCACCGTGCCGGCAGTTGTACGGTCAAGCTTGCGCTGCTCGTCGTCGAGCATCTGGTCGTTGCACCTGCGGCCATAGACTATGTAGAATTGCGATGCCGACGATTTTCTCTCGGGGTTTACAGCGTCGGCCTCTCGTGCGGCAGCCACTGCTCCGCGCTTGTGGAACAGTTGCGGATAGCGTATCTCCGCCGGTATTTTATAACCTTCGGGCGAGTCGCCGAGCACCTGCCCCGGCTTTGCGTTGCGGCTTGCGCTGTCGCCTGCCTGTATCATGAAGTTGTAGATTACGCGGTGAAACAGCAGTCCGTCGTAGTAGCCCTCGTTGACAAGCTTGATGAAGTTGTCGCGGTGCTGGGACGTCTCGTTGTACAGGGCTATGCGTATGTCGCCCTTGCTTGTCTTTAGCAGCACCTCGCGCCGCGGCAGGCTGTCTGTTTGTGCACAGGCCTGCAAGGCCGCGGCAATGGTGAAGGCTGCGAGCGCGAATTTAAGAATTGTGTTCTTCTTCATAAATCCTGTCGAATATTTGTTTTAACATTGCCGGTTGTGCCAGCAGTTCCCTTATTTTCTTGAGATTCGCCTCGTTCTCAGAGCCAGGTATCCACAGGCGTATGTACCCGTGAGTTGAGTATTTGTTGTCAAGGTGCTCGTTAAATCGCCGCCACTGCTCTTCCTTGTTCTTCTCCGGATAGCGGTCAAGGCCGAATTGAACGGTGCGGCGGAACACTGTTTCTGGCTCAAGCTCGCGATCGGCTTCGGCCACAATCTTGCCATAAACGCTGCGCGGCGCGTGTGATGCCGATGCGCGGTGGTCTTCAACGGCGTCCTTCATCACGCTTATCTGTTCGGTCGAGAACCACCGCTTCAGCCTTGCGTCGGCGGCAAGTATCTTGCCGCTCGTGAGGTGGTGTATAGCGCGCGGCCCTTCAAGGCCGAGGTCGTGGTAGGCTGCGGTGACGTAAGCCATGTTGATGTCGGCCCCGATGGACTTGGCCAGCTTCACCGACTTGTTGATTACATGAGTGACGTGGGGTAGCCTGTGCGCCTTGTCGAAGCCTGCGTAGCGCGGCAGTATCTCCGTTTCGACGAACGCCATCAGGTCGAGGCTTACGTTGTTATCCATATTGTATGGGGTTTTACGGTTATGTGGTTTTGGGGTTATGTGGTTTTGGGGTTTTGTGGGTTTGCGGTTAAATCCTTGCAAATATACGATTAAATGTTTACTTTTGCAAACACTTTGCTATATTTACTGATGCAATAACTCAATAACCGTAGAACTTTATAACTCAAAAACCGATGAAAGAAAAGGTTACTCCCGGCTCGGCGAAAGCATGGCTCCTGGCTGCGCGGCCCAAGACGCTTGCGGCTGCTGCCGTGCCCGTGATGATAGGTCTTGCGCTGGCCTTCGCCGATGTTGGCACTGCAGGATTCAAGACAGTGCCCGCCGTGCTGTGCGTGGCGTTCGCGTTCGTTATGCAGATTGACGCCAACTTCGTAAACGACTATTTCGACTTCGTCCGCGGCAACGACGACGACAGCCGCCTCGGCCCACGCCGCGCCTGCGCACAGGGGTGGATAGCACCCCGGCAGATGCTGCGCGCTGTCATCATTACAACTGCCGTCGCCTGCGCCGTGGGGTTGCCGCTCATAGTGTACGGTGGCTGGTGGCTGGTGGCGGTGGGCGCGCTGTGCGTGGTGTTCTGCTTCCTCTACACCACGTCGCTGGCCTCGCGCGGCCTCGGCGACGCGCTCGTGCTCGTGTTCTTCGGCGTAGTGCCGGTGTGCATGGTGTATTACCTCCAGGCGGGCACGGTAACACTCGAAGCCCTGCTGGCCTCGCTGGCCTGCGGCTTGGTTATAGACACGCTGCTGCTCGTAAACAACTACCGCGACATCGATGCCGACACCCGTGCAGGCAAGCGTACGCTCGTGGTGCGCCTCGGCGCGCGCCGGGGGCGACAGGCTTACCTGCTGGCAGGCGTCGTGGCTGTGGCGTTGGGCTTGGCGTTTGCCATTTTCGACCATGCCTGGTCGGCCCTGCTGCCTGTGGCATACCTCGTTTTGCACTATGGCGCATACCGGCGCATGGTGATAATCAACAAGGGCAAGGCTCTCAACATGGTGCTCGGCCTTACGTCCCGTAACATGCTGGTCTACGGCCTGCTCGTTTCCATTGGCTTCTTGGTACGTACATAATCTGTTTGCAGTATGAGAAAGTTATTATTGCTGGCTGTGCTGTTAGTGTCGGCATCATGCTGTTTCGCCCAGGGCAAAGCCGACGCGGAGCGCGACCATGTGCGTCTGACGCTCGCTGACGGCACCGTGCGCGAGGGCTACATACAACAATATTGGACGCAGGGCGGCCTCTTCCGCAAGATGAACACGTCGTTCACCATGTCGCCCGGCCCTGGCGGCGAGGACGCGCAGCGCTATAGCGCCGAGACGGTAAGCGTAATAGAGTTCACCGTGAAGACATCGGGCGACGGCCGCTACGACCGGCTTGAGTCGCATCTCGTAGCAAACCCATCCACGCTGCGCCCACGGCGCACGGCGCGCCAGTTTGTCTACGTAGAGGGCGAGAGCCCCGCCGGGCGCATGTATTGGTGGAACGGTCTCGACCGGCAGGCCATGCAGCTGGGCCGCGCCGGCATATCCACCATTTACGGAGTGTGTCTCAAGGGCGACAGCGTCGTGGTGCCCTTCATGACGGGCAGCGTAGTAAGCCTTAACGCCATGCGCATACGCTACAAGAAGACCCGTCCCGGCCTTGTAGACTACGTTGACCGCCGCGTGCTCAAGGGCGGCCGTCGCCTGTGGGAGACGCTGGCCTACCGCCCGATGCTCTTCCTCGAGATTTGCGAGGAGTGGTTTCAGATGCAGGAGGAGGGAGACAAGCGGTAGCCGCGCTTTGCCGGCATGGCCGTAAAATATTGTGGAATAAATCCTTTTGGTTTGTTTCATTTTTGAGAAACTTTGGCAGCATGGCTGCACATTGTTTTCATAACAAAATATATACGGTATGAGAATGACGTCCCTAATGGGCTGATGAAGATGTCATTTTCATGCCGTATATTTTTTTGTTTTTTCCTGGCAACGACATGTTTTGTCGCCATTACCGTTTATCTTTGTCGCCATAAAAGATTGCATTATGAGCAAACAAGTGGAAGGAATGAGGCGTATGCTCCTCATATTGAATAAGTTAAGGCAGGGCAAACGGTTTATACCGAGACGCGAACTGCTTGATTACGTGAACGACAGCATGGAGAAACGCTATGGCTACCAGCGCATAACAGGGCGTACACTCGAGCGTGACATTGCGGATATAGACGAGCTGTTCGGCATCGGAATATCGTTCAACCGCACGCGGCAGGGATATTTTATCCGCGAAAATTATGGCGACTATGACGAGCGCGTATGCGAACTGATGATGAATTTCGACCTGCTCAACGCGCTTGACCGCGACCAAAACCTTTCGACCTTTGTGCTTGCCGAGCACCACAGGCCGCTGTACAGCGAATGGCTGATGCCGCTTGTAAAGGCCATACACGATTTGCACCCGGTAGAGTTTGATTACGTAGACTACCGCAACGGCTGCTCGGAAAAGCATTTCAGCGTATTGCCGCATTACCTGAAGGAGTCAAACCAGCGGTGGTATTTGCTGGCGTATGACGGGGCGGTGATGAAGACGTTTGGAGTAGACCGCATACGCCGCCTCTGCGTACTTGAAAATGAGACGTTTGAACGCAACACTGACATCAGCGTTGACGACCTTTTCCACGACTGCTACGGCCTGTGGAACGACCCGAACATTCCCGTCGAAGACATCGAACTGCGCTATGACGCGCTCGACGGACGCTTCATAAAGTCGGCGCCCATCCACCATTCGCAGCGCATCCTTGCCGACACGCCCGACGAACTGCGCATCTCCCTCCGCCTGCGCATAACCAACGATTTCGTAATGGAGTTGCTTTCACGCAGCCGTTCGCTCGAAGTCGTCAAGCCGCAGCACCTGCGCGAGCGCATACGTCACATCTATGAAGAGGCGTTGAGGCGTAACTCGTGAATGCAATTCATGGCCTTTCGCACGACAAAAGACGGCAAATGGCACGGCAAAAGGCCGCCTTTTGCAATGCGAAAGACGGCATATTGGCAACCACTTGATAATCAAAAGGTTAACAGCCGTATATCATCTAACAAAGAATGCAACAACACAAACATCATATAAAAACAACCCCGCAATTTGTCAGTATGGCCGAATATTCGTATATTTGCACCATACGCCCGACGCTTCGGGCATGACATATCGGTGAAAGTGTTACGCTTTTGTCCTCTCGTGGAAATCTGGTACATTTCAATTTGGACGAGGATAGACGCAACGCTCACTGCTTGGTATTTCCGTGCGGCCCGTATTGGCCGCCGGAAATATACAAGTGTGGGGTTGTTGTTTGTTACGTCCAAAGGTTTACCAGAGCCTCCACGGGATAGCAAACGGCCGGCTCCACACTTTCCGTTTACTAACCAGCCGAACTTTACAGGAGCCTATGGGCGAGGCGGAAAAGCAAAATTATGATCATGAAATTAGAAGAATTGTATGGAAAAGTACAGTTGACATACCAACGTAAAGGTATTGCGCAATGCAGGTACAATGCACTTGCGAAGGTGATGACTTTCTTGAAAGCACTTGACGTCAGTGATGCGTCGGACCTTAATACAGTGGAAAAAGCAAAACTAAAACTTGGATATGAGGCCGCTAAAGGCAAGAAAATCAATGGTGCTGAAAACCAAGCGATAAATGATTTGTATAACCATTTAAATATGTAATATTATGACAGACTTGAATAAAAAATTGGAGGAACTTGGTGTTAGTAAAAATGTGCGTGATATGTTAAATTCAGGCAGGAGCAGGAAAGATAGTGACGAGGAGTATGTTATAAATCTATGTGACGAGGTTCTTGGCTTGACGGCGCGCCGCCAATACTGTTTTGATTTCTTAAAAGGTGACACGGGGAGGAAACTTCCTGTAGACGCATATTATGAGGATTTGAAACTTGTTGTTGAATATTACGAACGTCAGCACACTGAAGCTGTGCCATTGTTTGACAACAAGCCAACCGTAAGTGGAGTTCCGCGTGGTGAGCAGCGTAGGATGTATGATGAACGCCGCCGTACAAAGCTGCCACAGCACGGTATAAACCTTGTTATAATATCTTATTTGGATTTTGGAACAAGTAAAAAACTTATGCGTGACCGTGACAAGGATTTGGAAGTTGTGAAAGAGAAATTGAAAGAATATAGATGAATAAATGACTAAATTAAATCTGTAAATAGGTAAAAATGAATAACTGTGAATCCGCAAAGTTTTGTGGTTTCACTTTGTGGTAAATCACAGGTGTTTGTTGAAAAATGAACAAAATCTTGTAAATAAAATGATTATGAAACGATTTTTATCTTTAAAGATGTTCTTTGAGTCATTGTTGATACTTGTTTCGGTGAATGTGTCAGCTTATGATTTCAAAGTTGGAGATTTCTATTATAATGTATTGTCATTTGACGATTTAACTTGTGAAGTTACAAACAATGGTAATGGAACAGGAATTCCCTATCTTTATGAGGGTGAATTAATTATACCTGAAAAAGTTGAATATAACGGAAGAATGTGGACTGTTGTAGAGATTGGGCTTAATGCGTTTTCTTCAACAGACATTGAACGTGTTGTTATAAACGGTTATATTACAACCGTAGGAATGTATGCTTTTAGTTGGTGTGATTATTTGAAAGAAGCTGTGATCGGTAATTCAGTTGTTAGTTTAGAACGTTCTGCATTTATGAGTTGTGACCATCTTGAAAAGGTTTGGTTGGGAAGTTCTTTAACTTATATTTCTGATAAAGTTTTTACTGAATGTCCAAAATTAATGAGCATTTATAGTTTAAATGCAACTCCTCCAAGGGTAAACTCCGAAGCTTTTGAAAATTCAACTTTCTTAAATGCCACATTGTATGTACCAAAAGGTTGTTTGGAAGCATATCAAAATGCAGCATATTGGAAGAATTTTACAATTAAGGAATTTGAGACAACTGGAATAAATACTGTTGTACTATCGAAAGGTATAACAGAGGTTGCCCGTTATTCCATAGACGGCAAGCGTTTGGCAGCTCCGCAAAAGGGGCTGAACATCGTCGTGATGAGCGACGGAAGCAAGCGTAAGGTAATGGTTAAATGACATAAATAGATAAACTTATGGATATTCAGAAAATAGAGAAAATCAATCAAGTGGATGATGAGTATTTTGCAAGTAATCTCGGTGTGTATAAAGTTTAGGCAAAAGACTTGATGCCGTTGTTTATTACGGCAGGGATTTTACCCAAGACCAAAGGGAGGGGCTGCCTATACGTCGGGTTTTAAGAGAGCTGGATAGTGAAAACAAGCTTGACTTGATGCCGTGCGCTTATCCTGAAAGGAAGAAAGTAAATACGAATTGGTATTTTGTTGGGAAGTGACAATTTGTTCTATAATTATAAAATCGAAGGTGAAGCTATATGTTTTACCTTCGATTTTATTTTATACAAATCTATTGTCTTGTTTTTGCTTTGTCGCCATATTTGATTACTTTTGCACGGCTTAAAGAAATAAAACTAACAAAACAATGAGATTATGAGAAGCAGGACAACAACATGGTTTGAGTGCAAGATACGCTACGAGAAGACGATGGAGGACGGCACGCAGAAGAAGGTGACCGAAGCGTACACCGTGGACGCGCTGAGCTTCACGGAGGCGGAGTCGAGCATAATTGATGAGATGTCGGCCTACATCAGCGGCGAGTTTGAGGTGAGGGACATCAAGAAGGCGGCCTACGGCGAGGTGTTTTTCAGCGACTTGGAGTCGGCCGACCGCTGGTACAAGGCGAAGTTACAGTTTATCACCATCGATGACAAGACGGAGAAGGAGAAGCGCTCTACGGTGACTTACCTGGTGCAGGCGGCGTCGCTGCCGCAGGCGGTGAAGGGCATAGACGAGGTGATGGGCGGCACGATGGTTGACTACGTTATAGCTTCTGTGGCGGAGACGCAGATTATGGACGTGTTCGAGCACAACAAAATATTGAAGAAGCCGGAACCCGACGACAGGCCGGAGTACGAGCAGGCTGTGGAGGAGGCCAAGTGATGCAGTCCGGAATAGACGTTGCGGCGCGCCTCGGCGCTGTAAGGGCGACACTGCCGGAGGGAGTGAGGCTGGTAGCCGTGAGCAAGTTTCACCCGGCAGAAGAGATTATGGATGCTTACGCCGCCGGGCAGCGTGCCTTCGGCGAGAGCCACGTGCAGGAGCTTGACAGGAAGCGTTGCGGGCTGCCGGAGGACATAGAGTGGCACTTCATAGGCCACTTGCAGACGAACAAGGTGAAGTATATCGCGCCGTACATATCGATGGTTGACGCGGTGGACTCTGTTAAGCTGTTGAAGGAAATCAACAAGCAGGCGGCCAAGTGTGGGCGCGTAATTGACGTGCTGCTGGAGCTTCACATTGCCGAGGAGGCCACGAAGTATGGCTTTACGCCTGACGGGTGCCGCGAGATGTTGGCGGCAGGCGAGTGGCGCGGGTTGGAGCATGTGAGGATTTGCGGCTTGATGATGATGGCGTCCAACACTGACGACGAGGTGCAGATACGACGCGAGTTCAACGAGGCTGCCGCACTATTCGATGAGTTGAAGCAGCGTTACTTTGCGGCTGACGACAGCTTCCGCGAGCGGTCGTGGGGCATGAGCGGCGACCATCAGATAGCCGTGCAGTGCCGTAGCACAATGGTGCGCGTCGGCACGGCGATATTCGGGGAGAGAGAATATTAGGAAATGAATAATGAATAATGAAAAGTGAAAAATCCATTGCCCGGCAAAGCATTTGGATTTTTCACTTTTCATTTTTAATTATTCATTATTCATTTAAAGTAGTATTGCCCCTTGTGCCTGGTCATGCGCCCGTACTCTATGGCGTGGTGGGGGCAGTGGTGATAGCAGGCGAAGCAGGCGAGGCACGAGCCTTCGTGGCTCCATGTGGGGCGGTTGCCGTCACCGGGCGTGATGTTTCCTGTGGGGCATGACGCGGCGCAGAGGCCGCAGCCGGTACACAGGTCGGTCGTTACATGGAAGGGCTTATCGGTGATGAGGCGGCTTGTGAAGAAGCCTCCGAGCAGACGGCTGTTTATTCGCGGCCAGCGGCCTATGGTAAGTTCCTCTGTTCCAGTGCGTCTTTCCTTGATTATGGTGATGAAGCGTTTAAGGTCGGTCGCCGCCTTTGCTTTTTTGCGCGCTTCGTTTTCGGGCATGTCAACGTCCATGAAGGGCAGGCCGACGTATGATTCTGGCATGACGAGCGAGAAGGCGCTGTCAAGGCGTATGCCTTTCTTTGCGAGGTCGCCGCGCAGTATGTCGATGGTTTCGCCTATGTTGTCGCCTGCGGTGCACAGGGCGTAGCAGTAGTGGCCTGTGGTTTGGCCAAGGTCGAGCCGACCGATGAAATCCCTGAAGGCTTTTGGTGGTCTCCACCCGTGTACTGGGAAGCAGAAGCCAAGGCGTTCACCGTCGTCAAGGCGGTATGAAGTGTTTTCAAGGCCTTTGTCTAATATGTTGACAAGCTTTTCGCCAGTAGCTTGTGCTATCGCTGCGGCCGCCCAGCGCGTGTTGCCCGTTCCTGACATGTAGAATATCATAAAGTGTCTTTTTGTTTGTATGAATATCGTATAAAGATTATGCAAAGGTAGTGCTTTTCATGTGAAAGGGCGCGTCTTTGCGTTAAAAACGTTATCTTTGTATGATGTAAGCGGCATGTAGTATGAAGGTGAACGGGCGGATGCAGCTCTATCCAATGTTGCGCGTGACGGGGTTTCTCGTTGCGGGCATAGTGCTTGGCACATGGTTGCGTGGAAGTGTGCCTGACGGCATGTGGTATGCGGCGTTGCTTGCGTCCATTGCTGTTGCCTTCATATTGATGGGGCGCGCTGTGGCGCAGACGGTGGTGTTGTTCGCAGCGTGCGTATGCCTTGGCGGCAGTCTTGCAGTGCATGAGTTGTCGTCGGTCGATGTGGCGTTGCCTGATGAAGAGATGGAGTTCAAGGCCGTGGTGGCAAGTCCGCCGGTGGTGGCAGGCAAGGTGGTGCGTTGCGATGTCATCATTGCTGACCGGCAGCGGCCGATGAAGGTCAGGGCTTCGTTTTACAGGGATGGTAGAACCGGTGCGCTGCGTCCGGGTGTAGGGATAAAGTGCAGGGTTCGGTTGGAGAAGCCGTCAAGTTTTGCAGGCTCTACGTTTGACTATGGCCGCTACCTGTTGTTTCATGGATATTCAGCAACGGCGTTCATGTATGTTGATGACTGGCAAGGGTGCAGGGTTAGCCTTGAGAGGCTGTCGGCCATTGAACGAACTAAGATAGTGGCATTGAGGATAAGGGAGAGGCTGCTCGACGTGTTCAGGCGGTCGGGCGTGGACGGGCAGGTCTACGCTGTGCTGGCGGCGATGACGCTTGGCGAGCGTGTGTCGATGTCGGAAGATATGACCGACGACTATTCCGTTTCAGGCGCGCTGCATGTACTTTCACTGTCAGGGCTGCACCTTGGCATAATCTATGCCATGCTCATGCTGCTGTTCTTCAGGCGGCGCAATTCGGTTGTGGCTCAGTCGGCCATAGTGCTGGCCGTGTGGGCGTATGTGTTCATTGCCGGCTTGCCTGTATCGGCTGTGCGCTCCGCCGTCATGCTTACGGTATATTCGTTTGTCAGTTTGCTTAACCGTGACAGGATATCGTTGAACGTGTTGGCGGTTGCAGCGTTCGCCGTGCTTGTTGCCAATCCGTTGAATTTCTATGATGTCGGCTTCCAGATGTCGTTTGTCTCCGTGTTGTTCATAATATTGTTCTACCCTGTGTTCTATAATATGGTGCCGGTGAAGGCAAGGCATATTCCTATATTGGGATATGTGTGGCAGATGACGGCTGTGTCGTTGTCAGCCCAGTTGGGAGTGGCACCGTTAGTGGCGTTTTACTTCGGCCGTTTCTCCTGCTATTTCCTGCTGGCGAATTTCGTGGCAATCCCGGCTTCCACGATAATTCTTTATGGCGCGGTGTTTGTTTTGCTCACGTCCGGGCTGCCGTGGTTGCAGGGTACGTTATGTCTCATAGTCGTAAAGACGGTAGGGCTTATGAATGCAAGCGTATCGTTTGTGGCGGCTCTTCCGGGGGCGAGCATTGACGGCATCAAGCTTAACATCATTCAGGTGATGATGATTTATGTTATTATCTTCGCGGTTTATTTCGCTCTGCCGTATGTCCGTAAGCTGCTTTGGGTTTATAGATGAAAAATGGAAGCTTGCAACATTGTCAACGTTGCAAGCTTCCATCTTATTTGTCATCATGCCTTGTCTTTATAATGAAGGCAAGGTATGACATGCGTTCATCAAGCCTCTTCTTCGCTCCAGTCTTCCTTTGACTTGCGTATGTAGCTCTTGTAACGCAGCTTAGCCATGCGCTCGGCCTCGGCGAACAGCTCCTCTGCCTCGTTAGGATAAGCCTTCTTGACAGAGAGATAGCGTACTTCGCCCAAGAGGAAGTCGTGGAACTTGCTCCAGTCAGGCTCCTTAGAGTCAAGAGAGAACGGGTTTTTGCCCTGCTCTGCCAGTTCGGGGTTGTAACGCCACAAGTGCCAGTAGCCACATTCAACGGCCTTTGCTTCCTCTGCCTGGCTCTTGCCCATGCCGCCCTTGGCCTTGAGGCCGTGGTTGATACACGGAGCATAAGCTATGACGAGTGACGGGCCGGGATAAGCCTCTGCCTCGCGGATGGCTTTCAGGCACTGTGCGTTGTCTGCGCCCATTGCTATCTGTGCAACGTAAACGTAGCCGTAAGTAGTAGCCATGAGGCCGAGGTCCTTCTTGCGGATGCGCTTGCCCTGTGCGGCGAACTGTGCGATGGCGCCAAGAGGAGTAGCTTTTGACGACTGGCCGCCGGTGTTAGAGTAAACCTCAGTGTCGAGCACGAGGATGTTTACGTCCTCACCGCTTGCTATAACGTGGTCGAGACCGCCGTAGCCGATGTCGTAAGAAGCACCGTCGCCGCCGATTATCCACTGGCTGCGCTTAACGAGATAGTGGTCGAGCGTCTTCAGTTCCTTGCATATTTCACATCCTGCTTCAGCACCTGCGGCGATGAGCGGCTTCAGCTTGGCTGCTGCAGCCTTTGATGCGTCAGCGTTCTCCTTGCCGTCAATCCACTCTTGAGCTGCGGCCTTGAAGTCGGCCGGAGTGTCTTCCTTGGCGATGGCTTCGTTGAGCAACATGGTGATGCGCTCCTTCATCTTCTTGTTACCGAGTACCATACCCATGCCGAACTCGCAGAAGTCCTCGAACAAAGAGTTGTCGAAGGCAGGGCCTTGTCCTTTGTCGTTCGTGCAGTAAGGAGTAGAAGGTATCGATGCAGAGTAGATTGAAGAACAACCCGTAGCGTTGGCAATCATCTCGCGGTCGCCGAAGAGTTGTGAAATCAGTTTTACATACGGAGTCTCGCCGCAGCCCGAACAAGCTCCGGAGAACTCGAACAGCGGCTGTGCGAACTGCGAGTTCTTGACATTCGACTTGATGTCAACCAAGTCTTGCTTGCTCTTCACGTTATTTACGAGGTAGTCCCAACGTGCAGCCTCGGCGTCGTCGCCGGCGAACGGAACCATCGTAAGCGCCTTGCCCTTCTTCGGATTGCCGGGACATACGTCGGCGCAGTTGCCGCATCCGAGACAGTCGAGAACGCTCGGCTCTATGACGAAGTGCATACCCTTCATTGCGGCTGGAGCCTTCATCTCGATGGTAGTGCCGTCGAAACCTTTAAGTTCTTCGTCAGTCAGAACGAACGGACGGATGGCAGCGTGAGGACAAACGTAAGCACACTTGTTGCACTGGATACAGTTCTCGGCGTCCCATTTCGGAACAAAAGCCTCGACACCGCGCTTCTCATAAGCAGACGTGCCGTTCTGCCATGTGCCGTCTACAGTATCGTGTTTGATGAAGTCTGAAACCTTGAGCAGGTCGCCAGCCTGTGCGTTGATAGGACGTACAAGCTCCTTAACGAATGCCGGAGCGTCGTCTTCCACCTTCTCGTCATCAGGCAGGTTGGCCCATGCCGGGTCAACGGCGAGTTTCTTGTATTCGCCTCCGCGGTCAACGGCTGCGTAGTTCTTGTCTACCACGTCTTGTCCCTTCTTGCCGTAAGACTTTACGATAAACTTCTTCATCTGCTCGATGGCAAGGTCTTCGGGGATAACGCCTGTGATGCGGAAGAACGCGCTTTGGAGAATGGTATTGGTACGGTTGCCGAGGCCAATATCCTGTGCAATCTTTGTAGCGTTGATGTAGTAAACGGTGATGTTGTTCTGCGCGAAGTAACGCTTTACCTTGTTAGGTATGAAGTTCACCAGCTCGTCGCCCTCGAATATGGTGTTGAGCAGGAACGTGCCGTTCTTCTGCAATCCGCGTGTAACGTCATACATGTGGAGGTATGCCTGTACGTGGCAAGCCACGAAGTTAGGCGTGTTAACCAAGTATGTGCTGCGTATTGGCGTGTCACCGAAGCGGAGGTGAGAGCAGGTGAAGCCGCCCGACTTCTTAGAGTCATAAGAGAAGTAAGCCTGGCAGTGCTTGTCGGTGTTGTCGCCGATGATTTTCACGGAGTTCTTGTTTGCTCCGACTGTACCGTCAGCTCCAAGTCCGTAGAACTTGGCCTCGAACATGCCTTCGCCTCCGAGAGCCATTTCCTCAACCTTGGGCAGCGAGGTGAACGTTACGTCGTCAACTATACCAACGGTGAAGTGGTTTTTAGGCTCGTTGAGCTTCAAGTTGTTGAATACGGAGATGATTGTAGCAGGCGTTGTGTCGTTAGAGCCAAGGCCGTAACGTCCGCCGACTATGAGCGGCTTGTTCTCCACGTCGTAGTAAGCGCTCTTCACGTCGAGGTACAGGGGCTCGCCTTCCGCGCCCGGTTCCTTCGTTCTGTCGAGTACGGCGATGCGCTTCACGGTTGCCGGAACTGATGCGAGCAAGTGTTTTACAGAGAACGGGCGATAGAGGTGTACCGAAATCATGCCGACCTTCTCGCCGTTCTTGTTCAGGTAGTCGATAGCCTCGCGCGCAGCTTCTGTTGCAGAGCCCATGAGGATGATGATGCGCTCGGCGTCATCAGCTCCGTAATAAGAGAACAAATGATATTCGCGGCCGGTTATCTTGCTTATTTCTTCGAGATAATGTTCTACTACTTCGGGTACCTTGTCATAATATTCGTTGCAAGCCTCGCGGTGTGTGAAGAATGTCTCGGGGTTCTCTGCCGTACCGCGTGTCACGGGGCGTTCAGGTGTCAACGCGCGGTCGCGGAAGCGTTTGATGTCGTCCATGTCAACCAGCGGGGCGATGTCTTCCTGCTCGAGCACCTCGATTTTGTGGTATTCGTGAGACGTGCGGAAGCCGTCGAAGAAGTTGAGGAACGGCACACATGTCTTGAGTGAAGCCAGGTGGGCAACGGCTGTAAGGTCCATTACCTCCTGTACGGAGCCTTCGCAGAACATGGCGAAGCCTGTCTGGCGGCAAGCCATTACGTCCTGGTGGTCGCCGAAGATGCAAAGAGAGTGTGAAGCCAAAGTGCGGGCCGATACGTCGAATACGCAGGGCAGCAGCTCGCCGGCAATCTTGTACATGTTAGGTATCATGAGGAGCAATCCCTGCGATGCGGTGAACGTTGTGGTCAACGCTCCGGCCTGGAGCGAGCCGTGTACTGCTCCGGCTGCGCCTCCCTCTGATTGCATTTCCTGTACGGACACGGTCTGTCCGAAGAGGTTTTTGCGTCCTTTTGCGGCCCATTCGTCAACGTGCTCCGCCATAGGTGATGACGGCGTGATAGGGTAAATTGCCGCAACCTCGCTGAACATGTAGCTTATGTGCGCGGCTGCTTCATTACCATCACAAGTGATAAACTTTTTTTCTTTAGCCATTTTAATAAAACATTAATGTTAGTGTATCTGTTGTTAATATAAAAATCCGAATAGCCATAGCGGAATTTGGTTGTCTTTGCCTATTTCCGTATTGTACCGTGCGTAGACGGTATCAGGCGTTATGCGTACCTTGCCGTTGCCTACGGCGTCGCATACCCTGAATTTCTTTCCGCCGTCTATTATGTAGTAGTTGTCTTTTCCTGCCTGGTTTACGGTGTGGTCTTTCCACATCGAGTTGACGAAGAATGTTTCCATGATGTCCTGCTGTTCCACTCTTATGGGGTAGATGGCGTACATCAGGTTGGGGTTGTGCATCATCACCTTGCTCGGTTTCTTGGGAAACTCTTGTCCGCGTGGGTATATCACATTGATGAGGCGCGCCTCGGCCAGATACTTCATGTAGTTCATCACCGTGGCGCGGCTTGTCTCTATGTCGTTGGCCAGCTGGCTTACGTTGGGAGCCTTGGGGCCGTCGACGGCGAGCAGGTAGAACAGTTTTTTTATCTTCGTCAGGTATTTCAGTTCGATTTGCTTTATAAGCAGTATGTCAACCTCGGTCATCATGTTCATCGTTTTGAGCAGGTTTTCCGAGAAATTGCGGTGTTCGAGGAAGAACGGGTAGAACCCGTGGTGCAAATATAGTGTAAAATATTTGTTCGGCGAAACTTCGGGCAGTATTTGTCGCGTTATGTGTTCGTGGCTGTGCAGTATCTCGTCGAGGGTGTATGCGCGCAGGTTTGTGCCTGCTGCGAGGTTTAGGAACTCGCGGAACGAGAAGCCGCGTAGGTTGTAGCTCTTTACTATGCCGTTCAGCTCGGGGTTGTCTTCCTTCAGGCGCATCACGCTGCTTCCTGTGAAGATTATCTTCAGCCCGGGGTTCTCGTCGTGACACCGGCGCAACTCCTTGCTCCAGTTAGGCTCCTTGAACACCTGGTCGATTAGCAGTACCTTTCCGCCGTTCTTGCAGAACTCGCCGGCAAAGTCGGCTATGCCGCGTCCCTGAAAGTAAAAGTTGTTCATGTTTACGTACAGGCAACGGCGGTCGTTGGGCGCAAAGTGCTCCTTGGCGTATTGCAGCAGGAATGTAGTCTTCCCCACACCGCGCGTGCCTTTTATGCCGATAAGCCTGTCGTCCCAGTTGATTTCATCCATCAGCAGGCGGCGTACTGGCGCGTTGGTGTGTTCTACTAAATAAGTATGGGTGTGATAGAAGGCTTCCATTCTTTTTCAATTTGTTTTGTAGCCGGATGCGGCTTATCCTTTGCAAAGATAATACTTATTATTTAGTTTGACAACTGAACATTGCAAAAACTCTGTTTTTTTACTTATTTTTACAATAAGCCGAAGTGCTGTCGGCGGTAGTGTTTTCATCGTATTGTTTTGCTGTGTGCGCATATGCGTTTTGCCATATGTGGCCTTTGGCATTGCGAAAGGCCGTCTTTGACGCTGCGAAAGGCCGTCTTTTGCAATGTGAAAGACGGCCTTTTACAGTCGTATTTGTAACATGCTGTCTTTCAGTTGGTTACAGATGGCGGTTTAAGCGGCCATTATATGTGTTTTTTTATGTGTCGCCATGCGGTCGTAATAGCTGGTTTTGTTAGTTCCAGGTCGCGTCCTGGACTTTTGTATCAGTCGCGTTCTATACACCTTACAGCGTTTCGGCAATGAAAATAAAAGGTCGTTTCTCTCCCTTTTATTTTGCATTGCGCTCTACTTGCATTATCTTTGCAGGTGCAATTTAAAGTTATCTTCAAGTGAAGCTGCATATTTTCAATCCCGAACATGAAATGGCCTTGGCCGCCGACGCCGATTACATGGCGTTGCCACATGCCGTACAGGAGTTTAAGACCAACTTGGGTTTCTTGCCTGCTTTGTGGGCGGCCGACGGCGACTTCGTACTTGTTGATGACGTGTTGTTCGCCCTGAAAGCGCTGGCTCAATGCCGCAGACCTCATGCAGAGGTGCTTTTCGTTACGGATGAAGACTTGAGGCATCTGGTATTTACAGGCTTCGAGCCGTGGGGATGGGACAGGGTCGTGCGCCGCAGGCTGGTTGATGCCGGGATGGATGCCGGCTTGCTTCCTTCCGACGGGTATTTGTCTTACGTCCGTTCTTTGGCCGACAGGCGTAATACCGTTGACGCTCTCGCCTTTCTGCGTGCAGGCCTTGAGGATGCAACTTGCGGCGAAGCGCGCTTCTGCAAGTCGGTTGACGAGGTGCGCGAGGCCGTCCGTGCGTATGGCTCTGCGGTGGTAAAGGCGCTGTGGAGCAGCAGCGGCCGTGGCGTGCGTTACGTTGACGGAGATTTCGGCAAGTCGCTGCTTGGATGGATGGGCAATACCGTCAGTAGCCAGGGTGGTGTTATGGTGGAGCCTTATTATAGAAAGGTGAAAGACTTTGCCATGGAGTTTCAGGCTTGCGGTGACGGACGTGTGGAGTATTGCGGCTTGTCAGTATTTGAGACAAACAAGAGCAGCTATGCCGGCAACCTTGTGGCGGCGGAAGAGGAGAAGATGTCTTTGCTGCTACGTTACGTCTCCGGAGAGCTGCTGCATGAAGTTAGGCGCAGGCTTGAACGCTATTTCGCAGAGGGCGTATTCAGGGATTATGCAGGTCCGCTGGGCGTAGACATGATGGTGACAGCCCGTGACGGAGGTTGCGGCTTCATGCTGCATCCGTGCGTGGAAATCAACGTAAGGCGCACGATGGGGCATGTGGCTAACTCGTTCAACGTGCCTCCGACAGAGCCTGTGCGGCTTATGCACATAGTGCACGGCGTGAATTACAGGCTGAAGTTTGACTCCATGGAAAACAATTTTGTGAAAGTGATATGATAAACCGACGTGCGCACGGGCTTGAATGAAGGCATGTCGGAATATGTATGTTAAACTATTCAACTATATTCTATAAAAAACAAACCCTAAAAAACATTTTGACAAATGAAAAAACAAATCTTCTTGGCATTGGCTTTTCTGCCTGTTTTCGCCGGTGCACAGTACAAATCTGAAGTGTGGTGTCCCGACAACGGCGACGGTACATACACCAACCCCGTAATCAACGCCGACTACAGCGACCCTGACGCCTGCGCCGTGGGCGAGGATTATTATCTTACTGCAAGCTCGTTCAATTGCATTCCAGGCCTGCCAATCCTTCATTCAAAGGACATGGTGAACTGGGAAATAATAGGCCATGCCCTCAAGACGCAATATCCTACGGAAGAATTTGACCGCCCCTCACACGGAAACGGAGTATGGGCGCCATCGATACGTTATCACAACGGTGAGTTCTACATCTATTGGGGCGACCCAGACCAAGGCGTGATGATGGTCAAGGCGAAAGACCCTGCCGGCGAGTGGAGCAAGCCTCTGTGCGTTATTCCGGGCAAGGGCATGATTGATAGCACTCCGCTTTGGGACGAAGACGGCCGCTGCTATCTTACATACGCTTACGCCAACAGCCGCTCGCGCTTCGCGTCAGTCATCGTTGTGCGCGAGCTTTCGGCAGACGGCGCCAAGGCCATAGGCGACCCCGTCATCGTGTTCGACGGCAACGGCACCGAATGCCGCACATGTGAAGGCCCCAAGTTCTATAAGCGTGACGGCTGGTATTGGATAATGTTCCCGGCCGGCGGCGTGCCTACGGGCTTCCAGGTGGCCATGCGTTCCAAGAACGTTTACGGTCCGTATGAGCATAAAATTGTGCTTGCACAGGGCAAGAGCAGCGTCAACGGCCCTCATCAGGGTGCATGGGTGCACACCGCTTTCGGCGAAGACTGGTTCCTGCACTTCCAGGACAAGGGCTGTTATGGCCGCGTCGTACACCTGCAACCCGTCACCTGGAAGGACAACTGGCCTGTAATGGGCGTTGACAAGGACGGCGACTATTGCGGCGACCCTGTCATTACATACCGCAAACCTAAGACTGCGGCCAAAGTAAAGATACAAAACCCTGTTGAGAGTGACGAGTTCAACTCGCCTTTCATAGGCAAGCAGTGGCAGTGGCACGCCAATTACAGCCATATGTTCGGTATGCCGACGGCGTTCGGTACGTTCAGGATTTACACGCATAAGCTAAGTGAAGACTTTGTAAACCTGTGGGAAGTGCCCAACCTCTTGTTGCAGAAGACCCCGGCCGACAAGTTCACTGCTACCGCGAAAGTGCGTTTTACGTCAAAAGACCAGAATCAGTTTGGCGGCTTGATAATGATGGGGCTTGACTATTCCGCCCTCGTAGTGAAGCGTGTCGGCGACGAGTTCCAGCTTCAGCAGGTAACTTGTAAGAGTGCCGACAAGGGCAAGCCGGAGACGGTAAACGTTATAGCCACGCTGAAACCGACCGCCGTTGACGTCATAGACTATCAGCCCGGGACGCATGAGGACATATATCTCCGCATGAAGGTGGATGCCGGCAAGTGCCGTTTCTATTACAGTCTTGACGGCAAGAAGTACAAGAGCGCAGGCTCGGAGTTTATCATGCGCGAGGGCAAGTGGATTGGTGCCAAGATTGGTTTGGTTGCTGCAGAGCCGGCAGGCAAGGCCAATCGCGGCTGGATTGACGCTGACTGGTTCCGCATAACGAAGTAACTGTTAATCTATAATAAAAGTAATTGTATGAAAAAACATGTCTTGTTGGCATTGGCTTTTCTGCCTGTTTTCGCCAGCGCCCAGTACAAATCTGAAGTGTGGTGTCCCGACAACGGCGACGGTACGTACACAAACCCCGTAATCAATGCCGACTACAGCGACCCTGATGCTTGCGCCGTGGGCGAGGATTATTATCTTACGGCAAGTTCGTTCAACTGCATCCCCGGCCTGCCCGTACTCCATTCAAAGGACTTGGTGAATTGGGAAATAATAGGCCATGCCCTCAAGACGCAGTTGCCGACCGACGAGTTTGACCGTCCGTCGCACGGAAATGGTGTCTTTGCTCCTTCGATACGTTATCATAACGGTGAGTTTTACATCTATTGGAGTGACCCTGACCGTGGTGTGATGATGGTCAAGACGAAAGACCCTGCCGGTGATTGGAGTGAGCCTCTGTGCGTTATTCCGGGCAAGGGAATGATTGACCCGACTCCATTATGGGACGATGATGGCCGTTGTTATCTTGTAAACGCATATGCTAATAGCCGTGTGCGTTTTGCGTCGATTATAGTTGTACGTGAACTTTCTGCTGACGGAACAAAACCGATAAGTGGCCCGACAATTGTATTTGACGGTGACGGAACGGAGTATGGAACGGCTGAAGGCCCCAAGTTCTACAAGCGTGACGGCTGGTATTGGATACTGTTCCCGGCCGGCGGAGTGCCTACTGGCTTCCAGGTGGCCATGCGTTCCAAGAACGTTTACGGCCCTTATGAGAGCAAGATGGTGCTTGCACAGGGCAATAGCAGCGTCAACGGCCCTCACCAGGGTGCATGGATTCATACAGTTTTTGGTGAGGATTGGTTTCTTCACTTCCAGGATAAGGGCTGTTACGGCCGCGTCGTGCATCTGCAACCAGTCACTTGGAAGGACAATTGGCCTGTAATGGGGGAAGACAAGGACGGCGACTATTGTGGCGAACCTTTGTTGAAATACCGCAAACCAAAGACTTCTTCCGTTGTACAGATACAAAACCCTGTTGAGAGTGACGAGTTCAACTCGCCTTTTATAGGCAAGCAGTGGCAGTGGCACGCCAATTACAGCCAGTTGTTCGGTATGCCTACATCCCTTGGTAAGTTCCGTATTTATACGCATAAACTAAACAAAGGTGCGGTGAATTTGTGGGATGTACCCAACCTGTTGTTACAGAAGACTCCGGCCGACAAGTTCACTGCTACGGCGAAGGTGCGCTTTACGTCAAAAGCGGAAGGGCAGTTTGGCGGCTTGATAATGATGGGTATTGACTATTCCGCTCTCGTAGTGAAGCGTGTCGGCGACGAGTTCCAGCTCCAACAGGTAACATGCAAGGATGCTGATATGGGCAAGCCGGAGGCGGTAAACGTTATAGCCACGCTGAAACCGACAGCCGTTGACGCCATAGACTATCAGCCCGGACTTCATGAGGACATATATCTCCGCATGAAGGTGGACGCCAGCAAGTGCCGTTTCTATTACAGCCTTGATGGCAAGAAGTATAAGAGTGCAGGCTCGGCATTCGCCATGCGTGCAGGCAAGTGGATTGGTGCGAAGATAGGTTTTGTTTCAGCCGAGCCCGCAGGAGATGCCAAGCGTGGCTGGATAGATGCCGATTGGTTCCGTGTAACGAAGTAAAGTTTGGTATATTATCAGGCATTATGTTTTTATTATATGATGCGTTGAGTTTTTATATGATTTTTGATTTTGACAGAGAAAGGCGGAGTGTTTGATGCGCAAAAAATGCTCCGCCTTTTTTGCGCATACTAAGTCTGAATACAATTGATTGCAATACATTTTATGCTGTCAAGTAGAATAGGCAAATTGTGTTTTTGCAGCCTTTTGACATTGAAAAACTGTTTAATTAAGCATTAATTGTATTTTAATTTGTATTTAAGGGGCTTTTTGTAGGTTTGTTAATGACAAAAAACTTTCTTTGTGCCAGTGACTAAATTAAACCTAAAGTAATTATGGAATTGAAAAAACATTTATTTTTATTTATTGGAGCTTTGACATGTTCTTTGGCAATGGCGCAGACACATACAGATGTTTCGTCCGTGTCAGCATCAACAAATCAGCATGAGGCCTCGTTGGTTTTTGACAATGACCTTGGTACCGTATGGAATTTGGACAAGTCAGCGTTGAGTAAAGAGCAGTGGCTGATGTTCACGCTGCAAACACCGGGTGACGTTTGTGAAATCGACTTGCAGGCGCAAGGTCTGTCAAAGAATGACTTGAAGCGGCAGATGAGCGTATTTGTGACTTATGACCCGATGAACCTTGGTGTCCCGGTAGATTATACTGTTACAGGTGACGCCAAGAAGCTGACGCTTAAGTTCGAGCCTAAGTATGGAGCTCATGTGCGTTTGGCGTTTAATTGTGCTGAAGGTATGAAGCCCTTTGCATTGAAAGAAGTGTCAGTGCTGCTTGCAAAAAAGGAGATGACCGACCGTAAGGGTAATAAGACCGACCTGCCTTATATGGACCCGACGATGCCCGTGGAGGAACGTGTCGAGAGTTTGCTGGGTGTAATGAAGCCTGAAGACAAGATGGAGCTTATACGCGAGGGATGGGGCATACCCGGCATACCGCATTTGTACGTGCCGCCTATTACTAAGGTTGAGGCCGTGCATGGCTTCTCTTACGGTAGCGGTGCAACCATCTTCCCACAGGCAATAGCCTTGGGTGCTACGTTCAATAAGAAACTGGCCGAGGCTACGGCCATGGCTATTGGCGACGAGACGGTAGCAGCCGGCACCATGCAGGCATGGTCACCGGTGCTTGATGTGGCCCAGGATGCACGTTGGGGGCGTTGCGAGGAGACGTATGGTGAAGACCCTGTGCTTGTCTCTGAGATTGGCGGCGCATGGATTAAGGGGTATCAGTCGAAGGGACTTTTCACTACTCCTAAGCATTTCGGAGGTCATGGCGCGCCGTTGGGCGGACGTGACTCTCATGACATTGGCCTGTCGGAACGCGAGATGCGTGAGGTGCAACTTGTGCCATTCCGTCATGTCATCAGGAACTACGGTTGCCAGTCAATCATGATGGCTTATTCTGATTATCTTGGCGTACCTGTGGCAAAGAGCAAGGAGCTGCTTCAGAACATCCTGCGCGAAGAGTGGGGCTTTGACGGCTTCATTGTCAGTGACTGCGGTGCAATAGGCAACCTTACATCGCGCAAGCATTATACGGCCAAGGATAAGATTGAGGCTGCCAACCAGGCTCTGGCTGCCGGCATAGCAACCAACTGCGGCGACACTTATAACGACAAAGACGTGATACAGGCGGCAAAAGACGGGCGCATCAACATGGAAAACCTGGACAATGTGTGCCGCTCGATGCTGCGCATGATGTTCCGCAACGAGCTGTTTGAGCAGGAACCAAAGCCGAAGTTGGATTGGAACAAGATATATCCGGGGTGGAACTCTGACGACCATAAGGCCTTGGCGCGCCAGGTAGCGCGTGAGTCAATCGTAATGTTGGAGAACAAAGACGCGATGTTGCCTTTGTCGAAGTCGGTAGGAACCATAGCTGTGATAGGCCCCGGGGCTGACGATTTGCAGCCCGGCGATTATACGCCGAAGCTACAGCCCGGCCAATTGAAGTCTGTATTGACCGGAATAAAGCAGGCCGTAGGCAACGGCACGCGTGTGATATACGAGAAAGGATGTGAGTTTACAGGTGAAGACGGCACTGGCATTCAGGCTGCCGTAAAAGCTGCCAAGAAGGCGGACGTGGTGGTGATGGTGCTTGGCGACTGCTCAACCAGCGAGTCTACAACCGACGTTTACAAAACATCAGGAGAAAACAACGACTACGCAACGCTCGTATTGCCAGGCAAGCAGCAGGAGCTGCTCGAGGCTGTCTGCGCTGCGGGCAAGCCCGTTGTGCTGGTATTGCAGGCCGGGCGTCCGTACAATCTTACGAAGGCTAAGGACATGTGCAAGGCCATATTGGTAAACTGGCTGCCGGGACAGGAGGGCGGACCGGCCACGGCCGACGTGCTCTTCGGCGACTACAACCCCGCAGGACGCCTGCCTATGACGTTCCCGCGCCACGTGGGCCAGTTGCCGCTTTACTATAATTTCAAGACTTCAGGCCGCCGCTACGAGTATTCCGACATGGAGTTTTATCCGCTTTACAGCTTCGGTTACGGCTTGAGCTACACTTCTTTTGAATATTCCTGACTGAAAGTGGAGGAGAAGGAGAACGGCAATGTGGCCGTGCAGGCTACTGTCAAGAACGTAGGCCAGCGTGAAGGCGACGAGGTTGTGCAGCTGTATGTGACCGACATGTACGCCAGTGTGAAGACGCGTGTCATGGAACTGAAGGACTTTACGCGCGTCAGCCTGAAGCCGGGAGAGGCCAAGACCGTATCGTTTGAGCTTACGCCGTACCAGATTTCGTTGCTCAACGACCATATGGACAGGGTTGTTGAAAAAGGCGAGTTCAAGATTTGTGTAGGCGGCACGAGCCCGCAGTATGTGGCAAAAGACAAAATTAAGGACAGCGTCGGCTACAAGGACGGCAAGAGCGGAGTGTCGGCCATGCTCGACTATACGCACGAGTTTGCCGCCGACTTCGGCCTTTCGGTTGCCAAGGAAGAGGACAATATCAAGGAAAACAGCAAGACCATTTACGTAGCCGTCAAGAATAACGGCACCATTATGGATACAGGCAAGGTTGAGATGTATGTCAACGGCACTAAGACTGGCGACGCTGTTCACTACGAGCTTGGGCCGAGCGAGGAGAAGCTCATTCCTTTCACCGTAGCAAAGGATGGTGGCAACGATGTTATGTTCACGACGAAGTACAAGGCCGTAAACTTGTAATGAATGCTTGAATGATAACGATAAGGCAAAGCCGACGCGCTGGTTCGTGCTGCGCGACGGAGTGCTTGGAGGCCGGTTACACAATGTAGCCGGCCTTCGCTTTTTGCTTTCATATTGATTTTCGTTGACGCTCTACAGCGGCTCTTTTTTGTTTTTATTGTTGTTTTGTAGTAAATAATGCCTAAAATCGTGTACAATTGTAATGTGTTGAATGCCAAGTAATTATACGTTTAATGGCGTTACTGTGCATAGATGACGCCCCATTCTGCTTGCAAAGATGACCTTTAAGGAGGCTAAAGACGGCCTTTAGCACCCTTAAAGGCCGTCTTTGGATGTAGTAAAGGCCGTCCAAACACATGGTTTGGACGGCTCTTACTGTGTGAAAGGGGGCTTTTTGCATGGAAAAATGCCGCATGAGGTGTTGTCAAAGCACCTCATGCGGCGTTCCGCAATTCTGTTTCGCCATTTTATCCGGGCATTTCTGATATGACGTTTTGCTATGCCGGGCGTTGAAAAACGTTACGTTTTGTCTGTCGGTTAAAGCACCGTGACGTAGGGTAGGGTGGTGAATGGCAGGGCGGCCGATTGCGCGAAGCTGTAGAAGAAGATGAACGGGGCGGTGCAAAGTATGGCTGCCGTCATGTAGCTTGACTCCACGCCGCCGTTGAACAGGTTTCCGGCCTGCGCCTTGCTTGTGGCCGATGTCAGTTTGAAGTACAGCTTTTTCGTGGCGATGTGTACGCCCAGGCCGACGGTAAAGCCGAGAAGCGCGCCGCAGAAGATGTCTCCGGGATAATGCACTCCGAGGTATATGCGCGAATAGCTTACAATGATTGCCCATACGGCCAGTGCTGCAACCGTGGCTTTGTGGCGGAACGTAGGGGCGAGAAATGCCAGTACGCCGAAGGCGTTGGCCGCGTGGCTTGACACGAAGCCGTATTGTCCGCCCCTTTTTCCGTTGACGAAATGCAGCAGAGAGCATATCTCCTCGTTGCGCGACGGGCGCAGGCGGGCGAAGTAAGGCTTGAGGAACGACGACGCTATCTGGTCGGCCAGCGTCACGGTTATGGCCAGTCCGATGACGAAGATGACGGGTATGAGCAAGCTTTTCTTGTAATATGCGAGTATCCCAAGCAGCGTGGCGCCCAGCGGTACCCATACAAACCTTGACGATACGCCGTACCAGAAGTTGTCCACAGCCATTCCGCCGTCAAAGTTGAGGGCCAGCATGAGCTGCTTGTCTATGTGGTCGGCTGCTTGTATAAGCGGTGTCGCCGCTTGCAGGTTAAGCACGATGAATATCGCTATGCACACTGATGCAAGGATGAAGAAAGCCTTGTCGGTCTTGGAAAGATACTTGCCCATTTGCGTTTTTGTTTGCAAAGGTAAGGATAAATATTATATGATTGAAGGGGAACCGACGGTAATTATGTTAAAATAGATTATTTTCCCGGGCTGTAGCATTTGTTTTGATAAAAAATAAAAGGCACTGATTATCAGTGCCTTTTACCTTTTGTCATGTGCTTGGCGTTTATACTATGCCCTGCGCCATCATGCCTTTGGCCACCTTGAGGAAGCCTGCGATGTTTGCGCCTTTCACGTAGTTGATGTAGCCGTCGGGCTCTGTGCCGTACTTGACGCAGTTTTCGTGTATGTTGTTCATTATGCCGTGCAGCTTGGCATCAACCTCCTCACGGCTCCAGCTGAGGCGTTCAGAGTTCTGGCTCATCTCCAGTCCTGACACTGCTACGCCGCCGGCGTTGGCAGCTTTGCCGGGAGAGTAGAGTATCTTGGCATCCTGGAACACCTTGATAGCCTCGGGTGTTGAAGGCATGTTGGCACCTTCGCTTACAGCAATCACGCCGTTTGCAACGAGCGCCTTGGCCGCTTCCTCGTTGATTTCGTTCTGTGTTGCCGACGGAAGCGCGATGTCTGCCTTCTCAAACCACGGCTTTGCTCCCTCCACATACTTAACTCCGTACTTCTCGGCGTATTCGCGTATGCGGCCGCGCTCTATGTTCTTGAGCTCCATGATGTAGTCAAGCTTCTCGCGGTCGATGCCGTCCGGGTCGTAGATGTAGCCGTCAGAGTCAGAACATGTCACTACTTTTGCGCCGAGCTCGATGCACTTTTCAATCGTGTATTGCGCCACGTTGCCCGCTCCACTGACGAGTACCGTCTTGCCCTTGATGTCGATGCCGCGCGTGTTGAGCATGTTTACGAGGAAGTAAACGTTGCCGTATCCGGTAGCTTCAGGACGTATCAGCGAGCCGCCGAACTGTATTCCCTTACCTGTAAGGATGCCGCTCCACTCGTGTGTGAGCTTCTTGTACATGCCGAACATGTATGCAACCTCGCGTCCGCCTACGCCGATGTCGCCTGCGGGAACGTCCACGTCAGGGCCGATATGGCGGTAAAGTTCAGACATGAACGCCTGGCAGAAGCGCATCACTTCGGCGTCGCTCTTGCCGCGCGGAGAAAAGTCGGAACCGCCCTTTGCGCCGCCCATGGGCAGTGTTGTCAGCGAGTTCTTGAACGTCTGTTCGAATGCAAGGAACTTCAAGATGCCCAAGTTGACCGACTGGTGGAAGCGCAGGCCGCCCTTGTACGGGCCAATCACGTTGTTGTGCTGTACGCGGTAACCCATGTTTGTCTGCACATTGCCTTTATCATCGACCCATGAAACTCGGAATTCTATCACCCTGTCGGGGATGCAGAGGCGTTCAATGAGGTTTGCTTTGTCAAATTCGGGATGCTTGTTGTACTCCTCTTCAATCGTTCCTAATACCTGGCTTACGGCCTGGATGTATTCAGGCTCGTTGGGAAACCTTTGCTTAAGGTTCTCGATTACTTTTGCTGCGTTCATAATTACCTATTGCTTATTTATTGTTTGTGTGATAATATAATTTGTCATCTGTATCAAGAAAACTTTTGCAAAGGTACACATTTTACGTCAAAAAGCAAATAAAATGACAATTATTTTTGTAAAATGATGTCTAAATATAATGTTTTTGTTGTTTTGGTTGGCATTTGATTAGCATATGGTCTGATATTAATACAAGTGGATAGGGTTTATGGTGAAATAAAAGACGGAAGCCTGCAAATCAATTATTTGCAGGCTTCCGTCTTATTTTTGTTTCTTATGTTGAGAATCTTGCGGTGCGTACGGGGCTCGAACCCGAATTTGCCCACAACCTCATTTTCAGATTGTTGCAGCGACCATTAAATTTCCTGTAACGATATTGTAACTAATCTACGGCGATTATTTGTCTTCCTGTGACATCTCCATGTCCCCGTTGTATATCGTTTACGATGGCAAAGATAATTCCTTTTTCTGTAACTACAAAATTTGCATCCACTTTTTTCTTTTTCAAGGCAATAGTCAAAAAGTTCAGAGTCCTTTGCTATGGCAAACTATCCCTTAAAGCATTGTATGAATGACAAATACGGCCTCTGTCAAAAAGTGAAATGTCCAAATAGAAACGCAACGTTTTAGTGTTACCGGCGTCATGCCCAAACCATGAAAAACACTGCGGGGGCCGCCTAACGGCGGGGGCGCAAAGCC